>CAEZYF010000016.1_pt1 | contig 81579 bp, 73 predicted proteins | sample 7265441 | NCBI WGS metagenome assembly CAEZYF01 (sample SAMEA6813927, study PRJEB35770) | freshwater metagenome | biome: Freshwater; feature: Freshwater reservoir; material: water | place: Czech Republic | collected 2017-04-14 | depth 30m m | reverse complement strand
GTGCCGCACGACGTGTGCGGGGATGCGTTCACCGTGTGCGGTGAGGCCAGGTTCGTCGCTGCGGCCGGCGAAGGACTCGGCGTTGATGGTGATCAGGATCGTGGGCTTCTCGCGCCCGCCGACGACCTGCCCTTTGGCGTACGCGTCGCAGAGCATGACGAGCCCGTCGGCGAGGCGTTGTTCGGTGGTGCGGCTGTCGCCTTCGGAGGGTTTGCCGGCGACGTGGGAGATGGAGTTGAGGAACTGCCGGTTGGCGAGCACGGGTAGCACGACGGTGGTGGTGACCATCCCGTCGAGCGGTCTGCCCGAACGCACAGCCCGTTGCTGGTGGCAGCGTTCTTCGAACTGTTCGGGTGTTTCGTTGCGGTGTGTGTCGCGCCATTTCTCGGCGGCGTCTTTGGCGTCGCGTGGGCCGGCACCTTTGACCGCGTCCAGCAACGCGGACACGTCGGCGCCGTCTGGTGGGTTGGTGACCGCGTCGAACAGCGATTCGGCAGAGGCGGCACTGATATCGCCGTTGTTGACCGCGTCTTTCAGTTCGGGTGAGGCAGCGAACGCTTCACCCAACCGGACGCGCGAGGCGGCGTCGCCATACGAGGTGTTGGTGCGCCCTGCCAGCCAGTCGGCCATGTTGCGTGCCCCACTGCCTTCCCACACACGCTGGCGGTCGGCCTCGGCCACGACCACTGCGTGTAAGGCGCGGACCCGATCGAGGTGTTGTTGCAACCCCAACGCACCCGCTGCCAACGACTCGCGCGACAGCGAGTGCACGTTGACCATCGCGACTGCTGTTGCGCCGAGTTCGAGGAGTTCCAGGGATGCTTCCACACTTCCCGTATTATCGAACACCAGTTCGTTCCACAACCTGGGAAGCAGATTTGTTTCGACGCTGAGCCGACGCTGGCAACACCGTGCGAGTTCGGCGCGCCTCGCCGCTCAGGCGTCAACGCGGCGTGCTGCCATCTGCACGAAGCGGGGCAGGGTGGAGATGTTGTTCGGCGTGTGCGCGAAGTCGGAGAGTTCCTTCACCAACGCCGCGACCTCGTGGTCCTCGGCGAGTTGGTGCGTTCGAACCGGTCCGGCGATGGCATCCATCGTCAGTGCATGAATCATCTGGTCACGCGGCTCGCGCAGCACGGGTTGCACCATGTCGACGTGTACGTCGACGGCGCCGAGCGCCGCTGCCATGGCGCCGAAGCTGGCAGCGACCCACGGGCTGGCCCCGCTCGCGGTGGCAGCTGCTACATACAGGTCGCGATAGCGCTGGAGCGCAGCGCTCGGCGGAGCGTTCCAGCCGCCGCCAACTTCCACGTCTTCGATCAGCAGAATTCCGCCCGGCTTCAGGCCGCTCAGCAATGCCTCCATGGCGGCTGCCGGGTCGGGGAGGTGGCTCAGCAGACAGCGCGCGTACACCACATCAAAACCCTCGAGCCCGGAAGTGCCGACCTCTGTGATGTCAGCGGCCCGGAACTCGACGTTCGACGAAGTGCCGGCGCGCTGAGTGGCGAAGGCGATCACCTCGGGATTGACGTCGATGCCGGTCACGTTCAGACCAGTGGCAGCCACTCGGGTGGAGACATCGCCGCTGCCGCACCCGACGTCGAGGAAGCGCCCGCCGGGTTCGAAGCCCTGCCGTTGGAGGAAGGCCTGGGTGGCGGGCCAGCACACCCTGGCGAGGGTGTCGAGCCGGTGCGCTGCCTGGCTACCAGACTGGATGATGTAGGTCGTGTCGGGGGCCATCGGCGGACAGTAACTGATCGGCGATCTGTGGTTTCAACTGTGCGCGCCGGCTGCGATTCAGCGCGGAGTGAGGAAGCGACGGATCTGCGTGTGTTCCTGCTGGAAGCCAGCGCGCTCCCAGAAGCTCAGCGCACCGCTGTCGCCAGTGGACACGTAGCTCTCCACCGAGGGAATCGGGGAGCGCGCGCCAGCCAATTCCGGTGTCGGTGGGCACGAAAGCGTTCCGAAGCCCACGGTTTCCGACGCCATTCGCTGATTAACGCTTTCCGTGAGGTACCGTGTCCAAATGTCTGCAGTCACCGCTCCAACAGTAACCCCAGGTGTGGGCGAGGTCGCTTCGCCCAAACGCAGACTCCGTCTCGGGATGCGTTGGAAGCTCGTGTTCGGCTTCGGTGCCGCGATCACTGTCGTGTTCGTCGTGGTGGCCGGATGGATCCTCAGCTTCTCCACCGACACCGCCACCACGCGCCTCAAGAACACCCTGGTTGATCTGGCAGAGGGTGGAGCGAGGACGATCGACGTCGCCAACTTCACCACCTTGCTGACGGTACCAGAGAAGCCCACGGTCGGCGACACTTACCCGGCCAACGCTGGGTACTTCGCCGGAAAGACCGTCACCGCGGACAGCACGTGGCCGACAGCCGAAGCCTATTGGCAGCATGTGAGCGAGCTGCGCAACATTCGCCTCACCAACCCCACTGCATCTCCCTACACGCTGGCAGTCACGCCAGACGGTGAGCTCCGCTTCATTGGCCAGTGGGGTGCGTACGGGTACACCAACCCCGGTGGGTGTGACGCCGCTGGAAAGCCGGGCGACGAACCGTGTGGGGTACCTTTCTTCTTCAGCGCCGCCAAGGTGTACGGCACCGTGCCGAGCTACGTCACCGACGGTTTCCTGCGCACGACGGCCCAGCCGGCCTACACCGACTCGTTGAACACTTGGATCTCGGTGTACACACCGATCAAGGACACGGCCGGCAGAACTGTAGGTGTAGTGGGTGTCGACTATCCGATGTCGTACGTCAACAACGTCCGTTCTCATGTGCTGCGGGTGCTCTATCCCGTGTTCGGCGCCGCGTACGTGCTGCTGCTGGTACTCATCTACTTCCTCTCCGGGCTTGTCACCCGTCGGCTCGGTCGGCTCACCTCAGGTAGCCAAAAGGTTGCCGAAGGTGACTACTCGGTCGACGTGACCGGCAGCGCCAAGGCGCGCTTCGCTGATGAGATGTCCGACCTGGCCGACTCGTTCAACGTGATGATCATGAAGGTCGGCGAACGTGAACGCAGCCTGACGCGAACGGTTGCCGTGCTGCGCGTCGAGATCGACGAGGCCAAGCGGAAGGACTCCGTGAAGGAGATCGTGGACAGCGACTTCTTCAACGACCTCTCCAAGAAGGCCATCGCCATGCGCGCGAAAGTCAAGGATCTGGAACTGACCGACTCCGTTATCGGAGCCGGCGGTGAGGTCAGCGGAGCGAGCGAGTGAGCGACGAAGTCGACCCGCTCGACGCCCTGGCGGGCACACCGCGTCCTCGTCGGAACATCGACAACGCGCTCGGCGATATGACCCGTGCGGCGGAACGGACGCGCAGTGCAGGTAGCGCGCTCGACGAGATCATCGCCAGTTCGGGTGCCCGCCCGCGGGGTGAAGTAGCAACCTCTGAAACGGATCGAGTAGAAGCAAGAAATCGCTGGGAGTTGGCGCTCGCGCTGGCACTCGCCGGTATCGGATTCTCCGGCGTGATCACCGAGACCGTCGCTGCGTCACAGTTGCTGAGCAACAGTGGACCGCTGGCCTTGGCAGTGGTGTGGCCACTTGGCGGCCTCGGTCTGTTGCTGATTGCCTTCATCCAGTCGAGTTATGTCGACCGTTTCGCCCGACTGAGCGTCGTGCGCTGGATCTTCCTCGGCTGTGCTGCGCTCTTCGCCGGCACGCTGATGCTTTTCGCGCTCGATGTCCCCAGGAAGGTTCCGGCGGCGATCGCCTGGCTGCTTGCCGACCAACTCAACTTCCTGCTGCCGCTCGTGGTGTGGACGCTCGCTGGTGATGTGTTCACCGCCGGCCAAGGGGCCACGGTGTTCCCGCGGATCTCGCGCTGGCTGTTCGGTGGCATCGTCGCTGGTCTCGGCGTTGCCGTACTCGCGCCGACAGTGCTCGATCTCAGCGATCGTTCGCTGCCCTGGTTGCTCGCTGCCCCGCCCGTCATCGCCGTGTTGGTCGCGGTCTTGCTGCCCCGAGCCCTCGCCGGTGCCACCACGGCTGTCGGCCACCAGCGCAAGCAACGCGCTTCGGAGTCGCTCAAGGACACCGTGGCCTACATTCGGGAGCTGCCCGCCTACCGCTGGATTTTCTGGGTGGGAGTGTTCGCCATCTTCGGCGGCACGATGGTGGACTTCGGCTTCCTCCACCTTGCTGGTAACCGTTACGCCGACGCCGGTTCCCTGCAAGCTGTCTACGCAGGCACCTCCTTGGCGTGCATCGTGTTCTGCTGGTTGCTGCAGACCTTCGGTACTTCCAAGCTCCTCAACCGCCAGGGCATCGCCAAGGTGCTCCGACTGTTGCCGATCGGTGCGCTGCTCGGCGGTGCTGTGCTCGTCGTCGGCGGCGCAACGAAGACCGTCGTACTCGGCTGCGTCGCACTCGTTATCTGGCGCACTCCGCGCTTTAGCGTCGACGGTTCGGCACGGCAGGCAGCAATGGCCAGCCTGCCCGACGAGCGTCGCCTTCGCGTGTCCTTTGCCATTGACATGGGTCCGCTCGCGCTGAGCCTGATCTTCGCCGCCGGCCCCATCGCTCTCGCGGTGCAGACCGACAACCTGTGGATCGCTCCGCTGATCGGTATCGCCAGTGCCGCTGTCGGCCTCGTGCTCAGTCGCAATACGGTGCGCACGTGGGACGACACTCAGCTCTCGTACCGGCTCAAGCGGCGTAAGCGACTCGGCTGACAACTCTCTACTAGCACTCCCCGACTCCCGGACAGGAAGGGCTAGGGAGCCTGCGGCGGTCGTCGGTCCCGTTCGTCACCCACCGCCGCCGCCACCCACGGAATGTCGGCGTCGAACTGGTAGTGATCGAGCAGAAATGCCGCAGCACCGGCGTGACGCGCGCGAGCTTCGAGCATGTCTGGATCGGCATCTGCGGGCGGGAGCCAGAGCAGGTGGAGTCGGCGCAGTTCTGATCCGGGGCCCTGCCAGCGCGGGCCGACTTTCGGTTCGTAATACTCGACTGCCAGGTCGCGCATCCCTACCCGACCGACGTACGGGACGGAAGTCCAGTCCTTTTCAGCCACCACGCCGAGCATCTGCACTCCGCCGGAGTCTGCCAAGATTTGATCGTGGTACTTCTGGGTGAGCCAGGAATGCAGCCTCTGCTGCCCGAGTTTCAACGCAGGGGTCGACGGGCCGAGGTATATGTAATGAATGATGGCGATCGAGCGAAACACGTTCGTGTCGAACAGCACGAAGCCAGTCGGTGAGCCATCGACCTGCAACAGCCACTGGTGGGTGTGGACATGAGGAACCTGACTGGTCGAGCCTGCTCGCTCGCGCAGCAACTGGGTGACGAACGAGTATTCCGGGAAGACTGCCTCGTGCATCGCCGCCAAGGAATGGACGAGGTCGCTGCCTGCGACTTCGGTCAACACGATCAGCGAGCCATCGTCGGCGTGCTGTGAGAGCACTGGAAACGCACTCTGCTCAGTCGTCACTCGCGGCCGACCCTGATCAGCCCGCGGCAACTGGCAACGCCGCGAAGAGTCGGAGACGGCGCGCTTGTCGGCGCCGGCGGCGCACAATGTCGTCGCCAAGATCGCGAGCCTGATCGGCGATAGCGCGGATCAGTGATTCCACTCGTTCGTCGGCGAACACCCACGCAGACATGTCGATGTCTGGATCGGCGAGCCATTGCAGTGTGAGCGCTGGACCGTACGAGCCCATGTCCGGAAGGAATGTCGCGAATCCGAGGCCAAGCGCACTGAGTCCAGCGCCGCACACGGCGAGTGCAGGCTGAGCAGCTGGCAACTGCACGGTGGCCATCTCGGCCCCAGCGGAGCGGAGTCCGGTCAGCGCGTCATCGACCGCGTCAGCAAGGTCGGTACCGACGATCTCCACTACCAAGCCACCGGTGCGGTGCTCGGCGGTGTACGACGCCCGGAGCACTGACCGCTCGGGCGCGTCATTCGTTCGCGCCGCCGCAATGGAGATCGGCCAGCCAGCGGGCTCGAGGATGCGGCGCACCAACGGCTCGAAAGTGGCCGGAATGTGCACCTCGGCGGCTGGCATCTCTGCCAGCGGGCTGAAGAAGACACTGACAGAAATGCGCTCGGCAAGCATCCCGTCGGTGATTCCCACTTGTTGCAGCGGCGGACTGGCATGCAGATAGGCACCAACGGGGTGCGCACCCTCGCGCAGTGCGATCTGTTGTGTGGCCGGGTGGGTGAGCACCGGCTCGCGCATCCGGCCCCGCACTCCCATGGCGACGAGGCGCTCGAGCAACCGTTCGCCGAGGTCGTTGGCGAGACCGCGCCGCCGGAACCTCGGGTCGGTGACCGTCGCACCTGTCTCGACGACACCATCAGCCACGAACACCGCCCCCCAATGAGCAGCGACCTCGCCACTGGGATCGACGGCGACCTCGCCGACTCGCTGCCCACTCAGGATTGAGGCGGCCAGCCGGTCGGGGAAGTAGAGATCGGTGTTGGGATAGGTCCAGCCATAGCAGCGGTAGATGCAACGCGTGAGCGCTGCCGCGTCATCCGGTTCCAGTGGCCGCAGGACGACAGGTGCGTCGCTCAGCGGAGCCTCTTCGTCGAGCACTTCGAGGCCGGTCTCGTCCAGCATCACGGTGTGCGACGGCAATGGCAGACGTGCCTCGGTGACGTTGCCGCTGCCGTCAATCCGTGCATCGGCAGTGTCGAGGAAACCGAGGTCGACCATTCGCAGCATCGTCACAGGGGGCGAACTGACTGGTTCCCCCTGGTCGCGGAGCGCGATGACAAGTTCTGTGCCGGCCAGCGTGATGGACAAGGAGAGCGTGTCGTGCCCGGCGAGCGGCCGCCGTCCGAGTGCTGCCTCGGCCATCACGCGAACAGCGAGACCGGCGACGTCGTCGATCGCCCCATGTGCAGCGGCCGCAGCGCGCGCAGCAGCAACGAGCGCGCTGATGCCCTCGGTGGTGCCTGGGGCGGTAGCCGAAATCACTACAGGTGAAGCGTTAGGCGCCGACGCGAGCAGCAACAGTAGCCAGCGTGCGCGACCACGGGTGGTCCGGGCTGGTGATGCTGAACAGTCCGCCCGAGGCGTTGGTGACCATGTCTTCGGTGAGCTGCAGCACGCCGGCCACTTCCGCACCGTACGCACGCGAGACATCTGCGGCAACGGCGGCGAGATCGGCCTGCGACGGAACCTTGTTGACCAGCAGCAACAGCTCCGGCACGTCGAGGCGACGGGCGATGTCGACGGTGACGGCGGTTCCCTGGAAGTCCTGCTTGTCGGGACGCAGGATCAGCAGCAGGGTGTCGCTGATCGTGATCGACAGGAGGGTTTCCTCGTTGAGACCCGGGTGAGTGTCGATCACGAGGACATCAAGGTTCAAACCCTTGACGAGCGCACGGAAGCCCTCGTTGAGCAGCTCGACGTCGTAACCCTGGCGCAACACCTTGGCGATGTCGGCGGCCTTGATGCTGGCGGGGACGAGGTACAGGACGCCAGAGGTGGCACCGACCTTTGCCGTCACATCGTGTGCGCACTCGACAATCGGGCAACCGCCGTAGAGATAGTCGTTGAGCATCTTGCCCTCCATCTCTTCGTCGAAGCCGAACAGCACGTGGATCCCCGGCGACTGCACATCGGTGTCAACCACCGCGACGCGCTTCCCGGCGAGCGCCAGTTGCGCCGCGATGTTCGCGCTCGTGTTGCTCTTCCCTGTTCCCCCACGGAATGAGTGGACTGACACGATCTTGGTCACGGAGGTTCCTCCCGGTAGTTCCGGCAGCGGGCGCTGCCAGATAAGGTCGGTTGAGTTTAACCGTGGCAATCTGTGCCGCGCATCTTGGAGGTGAACTGGTGTCGGACGAATTGTTCAGCCGTGAGGAGATACTTGGGGGCGGACTGTCACGGATTCGCCGGGCCAGGGCGCTGGTATTCCTGCTGGAGCAGGAGGCGCGTCGCATCGGTGACCGCAGCGCAGTGCTCGCATCGGCCTCGCCAGAGGCCGCTGGCATGCTCTACGCGATCTATGACGCCGACCCGGAGATGATGCGCCGAGCGCTCCCCGGAGAAGCCGATGAGGCCTTCATCGAGTCGTTCCGTAACTCCCGTCGACGCACGAAGTCGGCAGCCAGTCGGCTGCTCGAGAGCACGGTTGATTCGTGGAAAGTGCTGCTTCCTGAGGAACTGGGCCTGCGCGCCGAGGTGCTGCATCAGATGGCGTTGCGCCATGGTCTGCCGCGAAATCGCAGCCGCCGCATCGCCGCCGAGTTCGGCGTCGGTCAGGAAGCCTTCGATGCGGCGTATTTGCGCACCGTGGGCGATCCCTCTTCAACGGCGTTCGGCGCGGACATCAGCTGGTTTGCGTCCTTCCGCAAGTCTGCGGCCACCCGCTGACCAATGGGTATGGATCCGGCGCTGGCGGCCGCCGTCACGATGCAGCGACGGCGCGGCACCGCAGGGGCCTGCTCTGCTGACGATGCTGTCTTCCAGCTGGCGCTCGCTCACGTTCTGCTCGACGGCGGCTACGACGCCGTCAGCACGCTCGCCGAGGTCATGCCGGCAGGCGATCACGGTCTCGGGACGCTCGACCGACTCGATGGTGAACTCGTCATCGTCGACGGTGTGCCGTGGCAGGTCGATCACACTGGCACCGCAAATATCGTTCCGCTCGATGCGCGAATACCCTTCGTGGTGCTCACCACGATGGAGTCACCCGTGCGCGTGCGCCTACGCGATCTGGATCTCGCTCAGGTCGCTGCCGAGATCGAGCACATCGTGCAGTCCTCGGACGGTGACGGGGTGGTCGCGGTGCGGCTGGAAGGCGACTTCTCACGTGTTCTGGTGCGCAGCATGCCAGCTCAGAGCCCGCCGTACCGGCCCTTCGCAGAAGTGTGTGCAACCGAGGAAGTGCGCTTCGAGTACAACGACTTCGAGGGCGTGTTCGTCGGGTTCCGGTTTCCAGACCTCGGATCGAGCGAGATCATCGCCGGACTGCACCTACACGGCGTCGATGATGCACGCACGACCGGCGGCCACAACCACGAACTGACCGTGCGCGACGCTGAACTCTCCGTCAGCGTCACGCGCTCGATCGCATTGGCGCTGCCAGATCGTTCGATGATCGAGCTGCTCGAGATGCCCGCTGAACTCCGCGAGGCGCAGCGAGTGATCGTTCGCCGGGGAGCGATGACGGTGGCGGGACTCGCGGCAGCGCTCGGTGTGGATTCGGCCGAGGCCGAGTCTCGGGCCCGTTGGCTCGCGGACCGAGGGTTCTGCGAAGAACTGTCCGACGGGGTTGGTGGCCTCGGCGGCGAGCCGCGCTGGCGGGTCACAATGCGGGTTCGTGGCGAGCGAATTCCGGCAAGGGCAGCTGCGCTCTTGGCCGACCTGTGAACTCGCCGAACGGCTCGGGTCTCGAGCGGCTACATCCCGACTTCGGTGGCGAGGCGCGGACATGGGAGATGGTGCGTGCCTTCTGGCCCTATACGCGCGGGGGCAGAGGACGGATCGCAGTGCAGGTGGTGCTGTCGCTCGCATGTTTCGCGCTGACAGCGCTCTTGCCGCTGCAGGTTGGCCAGCTGCTCGATACTGCATTGAGCTCCAGCAATGCGGAAGGGCAAGTTGCCCGGCTCGTACTGCAACCTGCCGCGGTCCGCGCGGCCGCTGGTTCAATCCTGGACTCCGAGTTCACCAGTCCTGCTGAACGAGGCGCCGTGAAAGCGGCCATCGAAGCCACCCAGGATCAGGTGCTGGTCGCAGATTCCGAATTCGCGCTGGACATCTTGTTCCCGCCGGGAGTGTCCTACCGGACAGACACCCTGGTCGGTATCGATGAGCCCACGGCCGACTGGGAGTTGGTCGTCGCGAAGATGTTCGCCCGTCCGCAGCTGACACGCAGCGACGTCGAAGTGCTGCGCGCCGAGGCTCGCACCAACACGGGTCACGTCGCCAGCCGAGCGTTCGCGTTCATCATGAACTCGCTGCTCGTCGACAGCGGGGCCAAAGCACAGCGAAACAACTGGCAGGATCATGCGTTCATTCTCGACCTGGCGCGCTTTGCCGGTCTGGTGCTGCTGATCTTTGCGTTGCGCGCTGTCGTCGTGGCACTGGCCACTCGAACGATCATGGCCAGCGGACGCCGATTGCAGGATGCGGTGTTCGAACGAGTGCACGACACCGCACTTGTCACCTCGGGCGCTATGGGTCGACCGAGCATGGTGAGCCGAAGTTCCACCTACCCCGAACACGTACAGACCGCGCTGCTCACGGCCCAGACCACGGGAGTTGCCGACCTTGCTGCGGTCGTGTTGTCCGTGGGAATCCTGATCCTCATCGATACGTCCACTGGGTTGTTGATGGTGGGGGTCATCGTCGCCTTCGAGGTGCTGCGGCGCTTCGTCGCCGGCCGGTGGTCGAAGGCGATCCGGACACGGCTCGACCTCAACACTGCACTCACCGAAGTAGCGGATGAATCGATTACGAATGCATCTGCAACTCGCTCGTTGCGTGCCGAGGTGGTGGAGCGCGCTCGGTTCTCCCAACGAGCCGACGCTGTCGCTCGACAGGCACGTCGGGTCACCGCCTTCGGAGAAACGTTTCATCTCTCAGCGTTCGGGTTCGGGCAGTTCTCCATCCTCTCTGCAATCGCGATCGTCGGGTTCGTGCGCAACGACTTGTCACTCGCTGAAGCAACGGCGGTCGTGCTGTACGTCAAAGAAGTAGCCACCTCGCTCGACTCGCTGCCATCAGTCCTGGTGGAGTTGCAAGAGGCCGCTCCGTACATGCGACGACTCCGGCGAGTACTCGCGGCGCCGCTGCGTCGCCCAGAGCCGACGGTGGCTCGGGCGTTTCCCGTCGCGCCCGAGCATCTGGTGTTCACCGCAGTGTCTGCGACCTATCCGGATGACACGCCGTGTTGCGAGGGAGTCTCGTTCACTGCAGATCGCCAGCGGTGGACGGCGCTGGTTGGGCGATCCGCAAGCGGTATCGAGACAGTCCTGGATCTGGCCGCGGGCCTGGAGAATCCGTCGCTCGGGACGGTGCTCGTCGACGGTGTCGATCTTGCCGAGATGTCACGCGAGGAGTTGCGCCGCCATATCGCAGTGCTGCCAGCACACCCGACAGTGTTCGAGGGGACGGTGCTCGACAACCTCACATGGTTCCGCCCCTCGGCGCCAGCGAACGAGGTGCAACGGGTTGTCGACCGATGTGGGCTTCGCGAATGGCTGACCGCGCAGGAACTCGGTCTCGACACGGTGATCGGTCGGGTGCGTTCCCCACTGAGGCTCGAGATCTGCGTTCGCCTTGGGGTAGCGCGGCAGTTGCTCAGCGACGCTCAGGTGGTGGTGCTCAACGACCCGTCACCGCACTTGGACCGCGAGGTGTTCGAAGACCTCTGGGGAGTGCTTCGGTCGGAGATGAACGGCCGGATCGTCGTCTACACCACGGACCGCCTCGATGTGCTCCGCGACGACGACCAAGTGCTCGGCGTGGCTGATGGCTCGATCGTCGAGCGCGGCACACGACCAGAACTGCTGGCCAACGGTGGGTGGTTTGCCGCGCTATGGAGCCGACTTGTCGAGGGCAGCGACTCGATCAGCGATCTTGCCTCGGTGCCCGCGCTCAGCGCTCTCGGCCACGACTCGTTGGCCAGTCTCTCCAAGCGTTTGGTGTCGGAGCGGTTCGATGAAGGCACCACGCTCTACCGCGAGGGTGAGCCCTCCGACCGGGTCTACATCTTGGTCGACGGCATCGTCGACATTTCCCGAGGCGATCGGCGAATGGCCACTATTCGGCCTGGTGGCTACTTCGGCGAATTCGACCCCTCGGGTGTCGCTCCGCGCCCGACGACGGCACACGCACGCACGACAGTGGTGGTGCGCAGCCTGCATCGCCTGGCGATCTCCGCTGGCGTTGCTGGGATCCTCGACCGCCCGTCCGATGAGCGAGCGATCTACCGGTGGCTGTCGCGTGAGGGTGCGGCGACCCGCGAGATGCTCGAGGGTGCGCACCCCACGATCGATGTCGATGCCGCACTTCGTGGCTTGCTCAGCGACGGTACGGTCACGATGGCCGAAAGCTCATCTGGTCAACTGCAGTACAGCGTCGCCGGCACTCAGCGGCGCACCGCTCGTCGCGGGGGAGTCCTCGACACGTTGTTCGGGGACTGACCCCGTTCGTCGCTGCAGTGGGCTAACCGGCGAGCGAGCGGGCGGCCTTGTAGTCGGCCTTGCCGTTCGGGGCGCGAGGCACTTCGGCAACGAAGATGACGCGCTTGGGTGCCTTGAACGCCGCCAGATCGGTCTTTACCGCGGCGATGATCTGCGCCTCCGTGACCATTGCCCCGGGTGTGATTGAGGCGACGGCGGTGACGGCCTGACCGAATTTCTCGTCGTCGACGCCGACCACCAGACAGTCGATGACGCCCTCGACGCGCTTGACGGCTTCCTCCACCTCTTCGGGGAAGATCTTCTCTCCACCGGAGTTGATCACCTGGCTGCCGCGACCGAGAAGGATCAACGACCCGTCCTCGCCGACCATGCCCATGTCGCCGGGGAACGAGTACCTCACACCGTCGATGGTGCGGAACGTGCGGGCCGACTTCTCTGGGTCCTTGAAGTAGCCGGTGGGCACCATCCCGCCGGAGGCCACCAGGCCGATCTCTCCCGAACCCGGTACCACCTCGCGATCATCGTCGGTGAACACCTTGGCGTTCGGGTTCTTGGTGAACTTGGCGGTGGACGGCGGCAGACCCTTCATCGAGATGCTGGTGCCCATCGAGCCCTCCGACGACCCCATCGCATCGAGCAGGATCACATGCTCGAGCCGGTCGATCAGTTGTTCTTTGACCTCAGCGGTCCACATCACGCCGGAGGAGATGATCATCTTCAGCGCCGACAGGTCGTAGGGCTGCCCCTGAGCAGCGGCGGTGTCGATCGCGGCGAGGATCGGTTTCGAGAACGCGTCGCCGACGATCGTGAGGTTGGTGACCGATTCGCGCTGGATGGTGTTGAGCATCTCGTTGGCGTCGAGTGAGCGACTTTGCAGTGTGACGATGGTGGCTCCGCCGAGTTGCGGCACCATCGCCCCCAGCCAAATGCCGGTGCCGTGCATCAGCGGTGCGCTGGGCAGGCTGATGAGGCGGTTGCCGCCGTCGATGACCGCTTTGATCATCCCGGCGATGTCGGCGGCGTCCTCGGGCGGCACTAGGCCGAGCAGGGGGAAGCCGAGACCCTCGAAGAATCGGGTGAGGCTTCCCATGTCGTACATCACGCCCTTGGGCATACCGGTGGTGCCACCGGTGTAGAGCATGTACGTGTCGTCCTCGCTGCGGGTGAGTCGCGGCATGGGGTCGTTGGCGGCGAGCACGTCCTCGTAGTTCAGGGCACCCTGCACTTGGCCGGTTGTACCGTCATCGACCTCGATGAAGACCTTCACGTTCGGAACGCGTTCGCGGATGCGCTCGACCCGGTCGCCAAGCGACGAATGGAACACGAGTGCCTCGGCATCGGAGTTGTCGAGGAGATAGCGCAGTTCCTCGTCGACATATCGGTAGTTCACGTTGATCGGCACGCCGCGCATTTTGAACCCGGCGTAGTGGGCCTCGAGGTACTCATTGCCGTTGAACAGGTACAGCGCGATCTTTGAGTTGGGACCGAGTCCGGCGGCGGTGTAGGCCGCGGCCAGTCGGGCGGCGCGCTCGTCGTATTGGGCCCAGCTGAGGCGCACATCGCCGTGCACTACGGCGGTGTCGTCGCCCAGCACGTCGGCGATCGATTCCCAGATGGACGCGAAGTGATGTTCCATGAGCTGATAGTACGCCGCCGCAGTGGGGGCGATGCCGAGTCGGGGGTCAGCCGACCGGTTTGCCGTACATCTCCAGCAGTGGATCGCTGATCAGTTCGAGACGTTCACCGTCGGGTCCACGGAAGTACAACGACGAACCGTCGACGTGCGCGTGCTCGATTCCCGCAGCGGTGAGGCGACCGCGTGCCTGCTCCCACTCGGCGCGCTCCATGGAGATCGCAAGGTGGTGGTGGCCGCCAAGCACCTCCTGGTACGGCCCGAGATCGAGCCCCGGCAGATCGAAGTAGGCGAGTGTGTTGCCGTGCCCGAGGTCGAAGAAGAAATGGGTGCTGCCCGGATAGTCGCGGTTCTCGAACATCTCCAGCAATGGGAAGCCAAGCACATCTTGATAGAAGCAGATCGTGGTTTCCACGTCGCTGCTGATCATCACGGTGTGATGAACGCCGCGTGCACTCGACTGCGGTCGGCGGTCTCGTGGCAGCAGATGCTGTTCTCGCAACGCGTCGCGCTGCACCGTCAGCATTGCTCGTTGTTGATCGTCTAGTCCGTGGCCCATATCAGTAGTTCAGCACCTTCCATGCCCGCCACGAAGGACAGTCCATCGCCGTGACCTTCGCGCCGGTATGTGAGACGCACTGCGTCGCCGGTGTCGAGTTCGCAAACACCGACCAACGCCCCGCTCCCGAGGGCGACGAACACGTGCACATGAGGGCTCGCCGAAATGGCGACGGTCTCGGCGGCCTTCAGCCGCACGGCCCATAGGGCGGCACCCTTCTGCTGGAGCGAGAGAGCACCTTCGTGACCCTGACCACTGGCGATAGCCACCAGGCCGCCGGCGCTGAGTTGGTCGTTGAAGTCGTGCTGTTCATAACTCGGCTGCACGCCGTTGGTGTCGGGTGAGAGCCACATCTGCACAAAGTGAACGGCCTCGTCGGGGCTCGCGTTCATCTCGCTGTGGCGGATTCCCGCGCCAGCACTCATGCGCTGGCCCAGGCCCGGATAGAGCACGCTGTGGTTGCCCTCGCTGTCGTGGTGCTCGAGGCGCCCGGAGAGTACCCAGGTGACGATCTCCATATCGCTGTGACCGTGGGTACCGAACCCATGACCGGGGGCCACCACGTCGTCGTTGCTCACCAACAGCAGGCCATGGCCCTGGTTGTTGTCGTGATAATGGCGGCCGAAGTTGAAGTTGTGCAGCGAGTAGAGCCAGCCAGCGTCGGTGACGAACCGTTCGTCTGCACGCTGGATAGTAAGTGTCCGCACAAGTGTCGCAACACATTTGTGGGCGCAAATATTCCCGCAGGTGTGGGATTGTCAGGGCGTCGCGAGCGGAGACCGAGGTCGGGAAACATCAGCGATGGCGGTCCAGGTGCTGGTGGTCTCGAAGCCCATCGCCCAGAACACCACACCACCAATTCGTTCGGTGCGAGCCATATCGACCCTGGCGCGCACGCCCGCCGCGTCCATGTAGTGCACCTCGCGGGTCTGGGTGCAGGCACCCGACCCGTCGGGGCGCTGGTAGGTGAAGACCGCTTCGTCGGTCACCGGGCTGTGCGTGGGCTTCACGGTGTAACGCTGCAACAAGTCGGCGACCTCGAGCTGTGTGGGGCTGACTCGGCCGGGTGCGTCGGCAGGGCAGGTGCCGGTGGTTGCCGTCACCCAGTTGCGACCGTAGAGCGGGATTCCGAGCTGGATTTTCGAATCGTCGCCGACGAGTTGTTTGGTGGTGCGCACCACCTGCTGTACCCACGCGATAGGGGCGATCGGGCCGGGGAGTTCGACGCTGTAGTCGTAGGCCATGATGCGCACGAAGTCGGCCACCGCGCCGATGGCCTTGGGGTCGTAGACCCAGCGCCCGCTGTCCGGTGTCTGCTTCGTGTCGTACACGGGCGGGATGGTCACTACCAGCAGCTTCCCGTGGGCGTGCAGTGCAGCGGCCAGCTCCTGGATGAACGCCACCCAGTTGGGGCGGGTCGTCTCCCAACTGGCGTACGCGTCGGAGAACGCGAAGTTCTCGTAATCGATGTCGAGTCCGTCGTAGTCGCGTGCAAGCGCGACCAACGCCCGCACATGGGTGGATCGCGCAGAAGGGTTTGCCAGCAACGCAGCCATCGTGCCGGCGCCCGTGCCGTCGGTGACCGTCGGGATCACCGCGGCACCTGAGGCCGTGGCGGCTGCGGCGAACGCGGCGGTGTCATTGAGAGTGATGTTCGCCGCATAGGCCACCGTCGCAGCGTCCTTGGCGGTGTACCAGAACGGCGACACCTGGTGCAGCGTGCCGCCGTTGGCCGCAATGCTGGCGGTGGCGGCTGGGAGTTCCCAGTAGGGCGCCCAGGTGCTCACCGCCATATCGGGGTAGGGCGGGGGAGCGCCCTTCTCGCGCACCAACAGCGCGACGCCCGCACCGAGACCGAGCACCGCCGCGAGCATCAACCCGGTGCCGACGAGTCGGCGGCGGTGTCGTTGTTCAGGTGTGCGGGCAGCTGCGTGCCCGCGCGAGCGGAGGCCGAGTATCGAGCGTGGAATGTCGTCGAGCGACCGGACCACGGTGTAGCCCGCGCCCGGTGCAATGTCGACCACGTTGGGTACGGCGAACGTGATGCATCCGGCGGCAACGGCGCTGCGCACACCGGTGGGTGAGTCTTCGATTGCGACGCAATGTTGCGGGGGGACACGCAGCGCCCGCGCACCCGCCAGGTATGGCTCGGGGTGCGGTTTGCCGTTGGTCACCATGTCGCCGCTGATGACGGCCGCGAACGTCCCCTCGGGAAGTACGGACACCACGGCGTCGGCGAAGCGCGTCCAACTCATAGTGACGAGGGCGCACGGGATGTCTGCCTGGTTCAGCTCGGCCAAGAGTTCTCGCGCACCGGCCCGCCAGGGCACTGCGCGGCGCACTCGCTGGACGACACCGTCGAGCAGACGATTGACGATGTCGTCGACCTCTAGGCGTACACCGCCGAGGTCTTGCATCAAGCGCGCAGTGTCGCGCAGGTCGCTGCCGACGAGTGCGTGCGCCTTGTCCATGTCCCACGAATCGCCGAACTGTTCGACGAGTTCGAACTCGCACTCGATCCAGTACGGCTCGGTGTCCACGATCGTGCCGTCCATGTCCCACAGCACCGCTGCGGGACGCGCCGCGGGCCGGGGGCGAGGCGAGGCGGACTTCATGAGGACCCGACCTTAGTGGGTGTGTCCTCTCTCAAGGCGCCGCCGTCAGTGACCGAGAGCGCCCAGAACAGGCACTTGGCTCGGCCTGCGGTTTCTGGGAAGGATCCGTCCCACAACGTCTTCTGGGCAGCCTCAGTCCCGGAAACCGCAACTGAACCTGCCCAGATGGTCGGTCTGGGCGGCGCTGCGGCCTCAGATGGAGAGGGCGGCGCGGCGGCCTTCGAGCACTGCCTCGTGCAATGTGCGTGGGGCTACACAGTCGCCGACCTGGGCATGTGCACCGGTGATCGGGTCGGTCGGCAAGCGGAACCCACAGTCGATCAGCGCTGCGGCGGCGACAGTGCGACGCTCGCCGCTGAATCGGTCCTCCATCTCGATCTCACCGGGGCGAACCGCGCGCAGGATGCTGCGTCGCTCGATGTGCACATTGCGCTGTTGTAGGCGCACGTTGGCCGGTGCAAGGTCGCCGGTGCGGGAGAGTTCGTTGCCGGCAATCTGATCCTGCGTGATCAGGATCGCGCGGTCGCCCAACTGCTCGGCGAGGTCGACGGCAATCGGGCCGCCGATGGGGTCGAACAGCGCGATCGGACCGTCGGGCAGCGTGACCGCGCCGGAGTGCACATCGACGACATCGAGCACGATGGCACCATCGGCGATTGCATATGCGCGGCGACCGTGTACGGCGCCGGTGGCCTGGATGATCAGTTCGCCCGGGCGGGCGCTGCGCTCGTCGGCGTCGAACTCGATCGCGAGGCCGGCGGCCGCGCATTCGGCGGCAAGCCACTCAACCAGCGGTGCCCCAGGTCCGGTGATGGCTGCGACACCGCCGACTCGTTGGCTGCGTTCGACGACCCGCACACGGTGGCCGCGGGCCGCTGCCACGCGGGCGGCTTCGAGTCCGGCGACACCGGCACCGACGACGAGTACGTCGCGCGGGCGAGCCGTGGCTGCGTACCAGTCGGGGTCTTCGGTCTCACGACCGCTGCTGGGTTCGCCCACACAGGTGACCACCGGGCTGCGACCGTCGCGCACCTGACAGGTCTGGTTGCAGCGCAGGCACGGACGGATGCGCTGCGCTTGCCCGCTGATGAGTTTGGCGACGAGGTCGGGGTCGGCAACCTGCGCGCGGGTCATCTCCACGCCGTCGCACACCCCCTCGCCGAGCGCCCATTCGGCCTGACCCCAGTCGACGACGGAGCCCTGCAGGAAGACGGGAGTCTCGGGCAGTGCTGCCTTCACCGCGCGGCACAGATCGATGTTGAAGCCGGCCGGTTCGTGGAAATCTGGACGGGTCTTCTCGGCAGAGAAGATCGAGCCACGTACGACCACCACGTAGTCGAGTCCTGCTCCCACGAGCGCGATGGCGATCTCGGGGGCCATCTCCGGGGTGATGCCCGCCCACGGCGCCAGTTCGTCGCAGGACAGGCGCAGGCCGACGACGGCGGTGCCGATGGCGCCGCGCACGGCCCCGATCACCTGGCGAGCGAAGAGTCCGCGATCCTGACCCCACTCATCGCCGCGTTGGTTAGTGAGTCCGGACAGGAACTGACGCACCAGGCTGTGCTGTCCGGCATTGATCTCGACCCCGTCGCACCCGCTGTCGACGGCGAGCTTGGCAGCGCTGGCGAACCCGGCGACGACCGCAGCGATGTCGTCGGCCTCCATCCATTTGGGCACCTCGCGCGAGTTCACCTCTGGTACCCGGCTGGGAGCCCACAGCTCGCGCTGGTGGTATGCGCTGCTGCCCTGACCACCGGCGTGGTCGATGCCGGCGATCATCAATGAGCCGTGCGCATGTACCGCGGTGGCAATCTCGGCCCAACCTTCAGCCGCCCGCGATGCCAAGGGGGCGCGCTCGTAGGGCCAGTCGCTGTCGTGGACGCTCGCGGCCTCGACCACCACCACGCCACAGCCACCCCGAGCGCGTCGTTCGTAGTAGGCGGTGTGGCGGGCGGTGAAGGTGCGGTCGAGCGCACCGAGGTTGGTGACGTGCGGCCCGAACATCACTCGATTCGGTGCCGTGGCGGCACCCAGGGTGATCGGTTCGAGCAGACGCATGGCGGAGTTACTTCCTGGTGAGGCAGAGCACCGAGATCACCCGGTCGCCCGCGGACTTCACGTACTCGTTGAACTGTGGCATGACGGCGGCCTGCGCAGCGAAAAGGTGTTCGCGATCGGTGGCGGTCATGGGCCGTGACGCTATCCGGGCTACGAGTTCGGTCGCTTCGCCGACAGCTCGGTTCCGTCGAGGAGCCGCTTGATGTTCTCGGTGTGGCGCACCATCACCAGGGCGTTGATCGCCGCGAGCGTCGCGATCTCCCAACCGGGGGCGCCCTTGAGGGCCGTGCCGACGGGCAGTCCGACCATCACGACGATCGAGGCGACGGATGCCTTCTTGGAGACCTTCAACGAGGTGTACCAGAGCACGGCGAGGAGCGGCGCCACGATGGGCTGCAGCACGAAGGCCGCACCGGCCATGGTGGCCACACCTTTGCCGCCACGAAGCCGACGGGTGAGTGGGAACATGTGGCCCAGGATGGCGGCGACGACCATGCCGTAGGCGACCGGCCGGTCGTCGATCAACCAGATGCCGACCGCCGCCGGAATCATGCCCTTCAACCCATCGAGCACGAAGACGAGCACACCCCACGGCTTACCGAATGTACGCGAAATGTTCGATGCGCCGGGGTTGCCAGAGCCGACTTTGGTGATGTCGACACCCTTGCCGCGGGCGATCATCACCGCACTCGGGAACGTGCCGAGCGCGTAGGCAGGCAGCAGGAACAGCCAGATCATCCCGCCCCCTTTCCGTACGCGGCCCATGGCGGTGTGGGCCACCTTAGAGCGTGTGCCGCTGCGGAACTGTGTCCCCTTGGGCCCCTCTGCGGTGTTGCGCGCCCCGCTCGCTGCACGTTCTGGGAAGCCGTGGTCCCCCGGAAACCGGGACTCATCCTTCGCAGAAGCCGACTTGGGACAACTTCTTCCCAGAAACCGGCGGCGATTACGCGGGGACGGGGGTGCGGGCGGGCTTGGTGTGGTCGGGGGTGGGGCGCGGCTTGAAGCTGACACTCACCGGGGTCGACGCTGACTGAGCGCCCAGTTCGGCGAGTGCCACCTCGCCGTCGCCGGCCACGCACTCCGGGTCGGGGCCGTCGAGCGGCAATCCGGTGAAGAACTTGGCGGCCATACACCCGCCTTGGCAGGCATCGAACGCACCGCAACTCGCGCAGGCGCCAGCCGACTGTGGTTCGCGCAGCTCGCGGAACAGATCGGACTCGCGCCACACCTTCGCGAATCCGCCCTCGTCGCGCACATTGCCAGCCTTGAAATCGCCATGGATCACGAACGGGCACGCGTACACATCGCCGACGGGATCGACGAGACACACCACTCGCCCTGCACCGCACATGTTGAGGCCGGGCAGCGAATCACCGAGTGCGTTGAGGTGGAAGAACGAATCGCCCGTGAGCACGTTCTCGCCGTTGGCCATCAGCCAGTGGTAAATCTCGCGTTGCTGGGCGTTGGTCGGGTGTAGATCGTCCCACGTATCGACGCCGCGGCCGCTGGGGCGCAGGCGGGTCAGTCGCAGCTGCGCGCCATATGAGTCGGCTAGCTCCTTGAAGCGGTCGAGCTGCGGCACGTTGTGGCGAGTGGCGACGACGCTGATCTTGAACGGTCCGAAGTTGGCCGCGGCGAGGTTGTCCATCGCCCGTCGCGCCATGTCGTAGCTGCCGATGCCGCGGACGGCGTCGTTGGTGGCGGCATCGACACCGTCGAGGCTGATCTGGATGTCGAGGTAGTCCATCGAGGCGAGGCGGCGGGCCTTCTCAGCATCGATGAACGCACCGTTGGTGGAGAACTTCACGCCGATGCCGTTGCCGATCGAGTGCTCGACGATCTCGAAGAAGTCGCGGCGCACCATCGGTTCGCCACCACCGATGTTGATGTAGAAGACCTGTAGGTCGCGGAGTTGGTCGAGCACTCCCTTGGCCTCGGCGGTGCTGAGCTCGCGCTCATCGCGCTGACCGGACGATGAGAGGCAGTGCACGCACTGCAGGTTGCACGCGTAGGTGAGTTCCCACGTGAGACAGATCGGGGCGTCGAGCCCGGTCTTCAACTGGCTGACGAGAGATTCGACGCTCACGGAGCGACCCTTTCCCGAACGACGTCGGAGTGTTGGAGTGAGGCGAAGGCCTTCGAGAACGACGGCCAACGAGTGCGGTCGACCGCACATGCCGCCAGGGTGTCGGCGAGAGTTGCGTGGTTGGCGAGCTCGCGAGCGACCTTGACCATGTCGGGGTGCTTCAGGAACACCAGGCGACGGTTGCCGTAGTGGTAGGCCAGCGCGCCGAACGGTTCAGGGCGCAGCGCGACCTGCGGATGCAGCTCGAGCGACCGGGTGAGCAGGTCGTCGGGCAGCGGGTGAGCGCTCAGCTCAGTAGACACCGCACATGCCGTCGATAGAGATTTCCTCCACCAACAGCTCTTCCTCTATCTCGATGGACTCGGCGGTGGTGTCGACGATCTCGTTCTCCATTCCGCCGAGACTAGCGGGCCGCACTTGGATTTTGTAGAGCGCGAGTGCGATGCCAATCCAGCCGAGTTCGCCGCGCCGATTCCCCCTCGCGTCGCGGGTGTGACCGCAATCCTGCGGTGGGTCCCGCGACATGAATGGCGACTGGAAGGATGTAGCCGGGTGAAGGAGGTCCCCACGGTGCGACTCGGGTGGTGACCGACGGGTAACCTGCGCGCGGTCGACACGATTTCGACACGACAGTCACGACATCCCGTGGGGGTACACCGGTGAAGACGAAGGCAGCAGTTCTCTGGGAGCGCAACACTCCGTGGGTGATCGAGGAGATCGAGCTCGATCCGCCCAAGGCTGGTGAAGTGCTGGTGAAGATGGTGGCCAGCGGTATGTGCCACAGCGACGAGCACATCGTCACCGGCGACCTTGCAGGCGTCACGCCCGAGCCGCCGGTCATCGGTGGCCATGAGGGCGCGGGCATCGTGCTGGAAGTTGGCCCGGGCGTGTACTCCGTCGCCCCCGGCGACCATGTCGTGTTCGCATTCGTGCCGGCCTGCGGGCGCTGCCCGTCGTGCTCCAGTGGGCACAGCAACCTGTGCGATCTCAACGGCATCAGCGGTTACCAGATCTCCGATGGCACCTCCCGTCACCATGCCAAGGGCCAGGATCTGCGCCTCGCCGTGGGCGGCCTGGGCACGTTCTCGCACCACACGGTCGTGAACGAGGCCAGCTGCGTGAAGATCAACCCCGAGTGGCCGCTCGACAAGGCCTGCCTGCTCGGCTGTGGAGTAGTCACCGGCTGGGGTTCCGCGGTCTACGCGGCCGACGTGCAGCCAGGCGACATGGTCGCGGTGGTCGGCATCGGCGGCATCGGCGCCAGCGCCGTGCAGGGCGCCAAGCTGGCCGGTGCCAGCGTCGTCACGGCCATCGACCCGATCGAGTTCAAGCGCGAGAAGGCGATGGACTTCGGTGCCACACACACTGCATCGTCGATCGAGGAGGCCCTCGGTCAGCTCGAAGCCGTCACCTGGAACCGTGGCTACGACAAGGTGATCATGACGATGGGTGTGGGCAGCAGTGAGGCCCTCGGTCAGGCGTTCTGGTTGGGTGCCAAGCGCAGCAAGATCGTCGTCACCAACATCCACCCCACCAGCGAGCAGAGCATCGCCATCCCGGCATCGCTGCTCACCCTGCTGGAGAAGTCGCTCGTCGGCTCCATCTTCGGCAGCGGTAACCCGCGCCACGACATCCCCAAGCTGATGGAGCTGTACACCCGCGGTCAGCTCGACCTCGACGGCATGGTCACCACGACCTACCCGCTCGAAGGGATCAACCAGGGCTACGCCGATATGTACGCCGGCAAGAACATCCGCGGCGTGCTCATCTACGAGCACTGATTCGTCACCGATGAGCGCCGCCGCTGCCCTCGTCCAGCGCGTGCTGGGCAGGGTGGTGGGGCGCGCCCGCGAGATCGAACTCGTCGTCGCCGCACTCGCTGCCAACCGGCACGTGCTGCTGGAAGGCCCACCAGGGACGGGCAAGAGCACGCTGTTGCGTGCCGTCGCTGATGAACTCGGTCTGGGGTTCGAGTTCGTCGAAGGCAACGCCGAGTTGACCCCGGCGCGTCTGGTCGGCCACTTCGATCCGGCCCGTGTACTCACCGATGGCTACGACCCTGCGGTGTTCGAGGACGGCGCGCTGGTCACGGCCATGCGCGACGGTTCGTTGTTGTACATCGAGGAGATCAACCGCATCCCTGAGGAGACGTTGAACGTGCTCATCACGGTGATGAGCGAACGCGAGTTGCATGTTCCCCGTCTGGGTCGGGTAGCGGCAGCATCCGGTTTTCGTCTCGTGGCAGCGATGAACCCATTCGACGCGATCGGCACGGCACGGATCAGCAGCGCCGTATACGACCGAGTGTGCCGCCTGGCGGTCGACTACCAGGACGCACCCGATGAGGTGGCGATCGTGCGCGCGGCGCTGCCCGGCGCAGAGCTTCACGACGGTTGGCTGACCAACGTCGTGGAGGTCGTGCGTCGCAGTCGCACCCATCCCGATGTGCGCATCGGTTCGTCCGTGCGCGGCGCGATCGATACCGCCGCTGTGGCCCGCACGCTCGGCGAGATGCGCGGGTTGCCGGCGCATCATCGCGGTGTGGGCCTCGATGCCGGACTCGTGGCGTTGAGCGGTCGGCTGCGCCTTCGCGAGGGTTGTGCGCGCACGGCCGAGGACATCGTGCGTGAGCTGTGGCAGCAAGTGTTCGTCGACAGTGACGTCTCGGAACCCGATGACGCGTCGGGAAAAGAGAACGCCCCGACGGGGGCGACTCCCGTTCGCTGACGTCGCCGCCGCGGGCCAAGGAGGGCAACGATGCCGATGCGGAGGTGGCCAGAGCGAAGCGACGAAGTACTTCGCGGCGCGAGTTGGCGCAGCACCCGGGCTTCGAGCAGATCTCACCCGAGGTGGGGGAACTGGACGAAGACGAGTTGTCGGGGGCAATGGCAGCGGATCCTGACGGGACGCTCGCGCTGTTGGCCGACCTGGTGGGCGCTACCGATGAACGGTTGCGGACACTCGCTCGGCAGTTGGCCGGCAGGTTGTTCTTCGACATCGCCCAGCGCGGGCCGACGCGCTCGCGGGGTATCGGCCGTCTACGGGCGCTGCCGTATCGACCCGACGGCGGCGACCTCGACATCGACGCCAGCATCGACGCCATCATCGAGGGTCGTGCCGGCGCGATCGACGCCGATCGACTCCGCATCCGCGGGTGGGTGCGCCCGTCCACTGCGATGTGTCTGATGTTGGACCGCAGCGGTTCAATGGGTGGGCGCCCGCTTGCCACTGCAGCGCTCGCTGCTGCGGCTGTGGCCACTCGGTCGCCGACCGACTACAGCGTGCTTGCGTTCGGCAAGGACGTGGTGGTCGCCAAGAGCCAACTCACGCCGAAACCTGGTGACGCCGTCGTCACCGACATCCTGTCGCTGCGCGGTTTCGGCACGACGGATCTTGCCTCGGCCTTGCGTGCCGCTGGCGAACAACTGGCACGTAGCCATGCTGGGCGCAAGGTTGCGGTGCTGTTGAGCGATTGTCGCTCCACGGTCGACGGCGACCCGATGGTCGCAGCACAGGCGCTCGACGAGTTGGTGATCATTGCCCCGGAAGAGGACTGCGCCGAGGCGTTCGCGTTCGCCACCCGGTGCGGTGCCAGGTGTCTGACCGTGTCGGGTCCGTCGGCGGTGGCCGAGGTGGTGTCGCGAGCGCTCGAACGAGCGTGATCAGCAGTCGACGTTCTTCGGCGGCAGGATGTCGCCGACGCCGTTCTCCAGCGGTGTGCCCGCGATCGTGGTGGTGCTGCCAGGTCCGGTCGTGCCAGGTCCGGTCGTAGTGGTGTCGAACACTTGGTCGGGAGCGCCGGCCAGTGGAGCCTTGCCCTGGAAGATCGCAAGAATCGCCTTCATGTTCTTGCCTGCGATCTGCGGCAAGCGCACGGAGCTGCCTCCCTGTGTGGAGCCGACACTGTCCACCTGATAGGTGCGGATCGTGTCGGGGGCGACATCGCGCATGACGCCGGCGAAGCGCAGCATGTCGTCGACCGTGAAGCCTTGCTCGGTGACGATGTCGTTCTGTAGCGACGCGATGAGGGCTCGCGCCACAGCGGGATCGAACAGACCCTTCTTCAATGCCGTCTTCAGCACTCTCCGCAGGAAATCCTGCTGGCGCGAGATGCGACCGAAGTCGGCAGCACGGTCCTCGTGCACCTTGCCGTTCGTGTCGACCCACTTGAGGTGACGTGAGCGTGCGTAGGCGAGGGCTTCGTCGCCGCTGAACGTGTGGCAGAACGGAAGCGTCTCGCCTGCAGCAGGTGCGACATCGATGCCGACGTTGCGGTCGACGATCGGGTGGTCGAACGGTACGGCCACGCCACCCACGCCGTCGACGATGCGCTTGAACGCGCAGAAGTCGACCTGGATGTAATGATCGATGACGACACCGAAGTTGTCGTACAAGGTCTGCTGCAGCAGCGTGTAGTCGTCCTTGACGTAAGCGGCGTTGATGCGGTTCTTGCCCTTACCTGGAATCTTCACCCACAGGTCGCGGGGGAACGACAGGATTGCTGCGGCGTGTGTGCTGGGGTCGACGCGCATCACCATGATCGTGTCGCTGCGGCTGCCGATGTTGGCCCGGGAGGGGTCGGCGGCACCTGCCCACGGCGAGTTGGGTTCGACGCAGGCGTTCGCATCAGAGCCAGTGATCAGGAAGTTCTGGGCGGCTGGGTCGGCGGGAGGGAATGTGGCGTCGGGTGCCTGGCTTGTGGTGGCGTTGCCGGTGTCGTCAGTGCTGACCTGCGTGGCTGGCACTGTCTGCACCGTGGTTTGCACGGCGACTTTGTCGGTCTGCAACCTGCCGTCGAGCTGATCCTTGCCGTAGATGAGCGCTGCGGCGCCGACGAGACAGGCGAGCACGACGACGATGTTGAGCGTCAGTACTACCCGCTGGCTGGTGGTGTGCCGCGGCGTGCGCTTTGGCTCGGCTGGGGTCGGTTCCATGGCTGCAGTAGGTTACCGGGCAGCCTGCTCAGGCTGGAGTCGGGAGCGGCCGAGGACCGTCGCGCAGTTAGCTGCAGACGATGTTCTTGTCGGGGACGATCTGCCCCACGGTGTTGTCGGCCGGCTGCGTGACACCGGGTGCAGGGGCGGCAGTCGTCGTCGTCACCTGGAGCCCACCGTCGACGGTGCTGCTGGTGGGCGCTGCTTGCTCCGGCGCGCCGATGAGCGTTGCCGAACCCTGGAAGATGGCAAGGATTGCGGTCATCGCTTTGCTCTGTACGTAGACCTGCACGGCGTACTGCCCTTGCATCTTGCCCGTCGAATCGACTTGGTAGGTGTGGATGCTCTCGGGGGCAACGTCGTGCATCACGCCGGCAAACTTCAGCATGTCGTCGACAGTGAAACCTTGTTCGGTGACGATGTCGCTCTGCAGTGTGGTGAGCAGTCCGCGGGCGACCTTGGCGTCGAACAAGCCCTTGTCCAGTGCCTTGCGCAGTACTCGTCGCAGGAAGTCCTGCTGACGGGAGATGCGAGCGAGATCGGCAAATCCATCCTCGTGGGTCTGACCATTGGCGTCGATCGACTTGAGGTGCCGCGACCGCACGTAGGCCAATGCCTCATCGCCACTGAACGTGTGGCAGCCGGCTGTTGCAATGTTGAGACCGATGTTCTTGTCGACGACTGGCGTCGCGAACGGAACGCCCACGCCGCCCACGGCGTCGACGATGCGTTTGAAGGCGCAGAAGTCGACCTGGACATAGTGATCGATCTTGATGCCGAAGTTGTTGTAGATGGTGTTCGCGAGCAGCGTGTAGTCGTCCTTGACGTACGCCGAGTTGATCTTGTTCTTGCCGTGGCCGGGGATCTTCACCCACAAGTCGCGGGGAAACGACAGCACTGCGGCGGCGCGCGTGGTGGGGTCGACACGCATCACCATGATCGTGTCGCTGCGGCTACCGAACGCGTCGCGACCGACGGTGGCGCCCGCCCACGGTGAGTTCGGGTCGTTGCACGCGTTCGCATCCGAGCCGGTGATGAGGAAGTTCTGTGCTGCCGGGTCGGCCACCGGGAACGTTTCGGGCGGCCCCGTCGGCCCGGTGGTGTCGCCAGGGGCGGTGGAACCCGGTGCGGTGCTAGCGGTGGTGACCTGCACCTGCACCTTTGCGGTCTGCAGCCGACCATCGAGTTCGTTCTTGCCGTAGAGCAGCGCAACGGCACCGCCGAGACATGCAACTACGACCAAGACGTTCAACGCGAGGACGGCGAATTGAGCTGGGGTGTGGCGCGGCCGGTATGACGATTCATCTGGCTGCGACGGATCGGTGGGGAACGTCCGCATGGCGGCTGCAAGGCTAGCCGCCCGCCCACCAGTGCGGGGGTCGGCCCTTCACGCTGATGGCGAGCGCGGTATTCTCTCGCGGTGCTCGCCACACAGCCGCTCTGGGTTCAACGACTCGCCAAGCTCCATCTCCTCACGCCCACAAGGGTTGCAGTAGGCATCCTTGTCGCGGTCGTGTTGACGTTCGTCGTCCGCCGTGTGATCAAGCGTGTGTTGAAGCGGGTACTCGATCTCCCGGGCAGCGATCGTGGCCGCGCTGAGGCCCGTCAGGGTGCGGTCGCGTCAGCGCTTCGCGGTGCGCTGGTCGGTGTCATCTGGTCGGTGGCGACCATCTTCATCATCGGTGAAGTGGGAATCAACATCGGCGCCTTTGTCGCCACGGCCACCGTCGTCGGTGGTGCGGTGGCCTTCGGTGCCCAGACCATGGTGCGCGACATGATCGCCGGTCTCTTCGTACTGGCAGAGGATCAGTACGGCGTCGGCGACGAGGTCGACCTGGGTTTGGCGTCGGGCACCGTCGAGCGCATCACGTTGCGATCGGTGCGGCTGCGTGATGGCTTCGGCACGGCGTGGTACGTACCGCACGGCGGTGTTGCCCGCGTTGGCAACCTGTCGAAGTCCAACGTCACGCGCCTCGATGTCGAGGTGTCGCGGCGAATGCCGATGGCCACCGCTGAAGCTGCGATCGAAGCGCTGTGCACGGCGCTGACGGAACTACCGGAGATGGGCGACCTGATCCTGGGCGCGCCTCGGCTGGCGGGTGTCGCCTCGATTGGCGACGAGCGGGTGGTGTTCCACATCACCGTCGCGTCGCGCCCCGGCACACAGGACCAAGTGACTGCGAAGTGGCGGCGACTCACGCTCGAAGCGTTCGAGGCAGGCCGCTTGCAAGCACCCACGAAGCGTCAGCGCGAAGCTGACTGACCCAGCGCGTGAACCGGGCGTCGTCAGGGAATGACGATGACGGTGGTGCCGATCGACGCCCACTTCCACATGAACTGCGCGTCGGCAGTCGTCTCACGCAAACAACCGTCGGAGATCGGTTGCCCGAGCTCGGCGTAGGTCTGCACGGGTTTGCCGCGACGCACGGGGATCTCGTGGAATCCGATGTTGTCGCCCAGCGGACCCTTGGTGAAGCGGATCATGTAGCGCATGCACGTGTCGGGGTGCCTGCTGCTGCAGGTGTACATCGACTTCGAGAACACCTGGAATGTGCCGGTGGCCGGCTGATCGAGCCGACCCGAAATGGGGAACTCGCGGACGAGTTGATCGGTGGCATCGAAGACCCAGACATGCTGCTGTGAGATCGAGTAGACCGCCCGCCGACCGGTTCCCGGGTCGGGGTTGGCCAGCGTGGTGTGCACCTGCAGGACGGTGCCCCGCTCGATGGAGGCACCGGTTGCATCCGCAGCACTGATCGGTTGGGTGTCGGCCTGCGCTGTGGGCGCGAGCGCCAGCCCCGCGACGAGTGCGTAGCAGAGGACCGGTAGAAGGAGTCGACGCATGGCGGAAACCTATCGGTCCGTCACTCGGCCGGTGCCAGGGTGACGTCGCACGTGAGTGCATCACCTGTCAGCACTCGGAGTTCGGTGATGGTGCCTGCATCGCACAGATCGATGCGCCCGGCCTCGATCGCGGCGTGGGATCCTGCCAGAGCGGTGACCACCAACAACGACACGGCGGCCTTCTGGCTGGACTTGGCCTCGGTCTTGGCTCGGCGCACTCCGGCGAGCACCTCGCACACGGGGTCAATCAGGGAGGCATCGCCGGTGGCGGTGCCGCCGACGGCTGGCCACGACTGCGCGTGCACCGAACCCGGCTGCCACCACGACCACACCTCTTCGGTGACGAACGGGATGAACGGGGCGAACAGACGATGGATGACGTGCAGTGCGGTGCGCAGTGCAACCTGCGCGGACGCGGCGAGCGCCTCGCCATGTGTGCCGTAGGCGCGACCCTTCACCAGTTCCACGTAGTCGTCGCAGAACCACCAGAAGAACCCCTCGGCCGCTTCCAGCGCACGCGCGTAGTCGAATCCGGCGAACGCCGTGGTGGCCTCGCCGACGACACCGTCCAGCCTGGCGAGCATCGCCAGGTCGATGTCCTCGGTGGGTGCCGCACCAGCAGGGGGCTCACCGAAACCGAGCACGAACTTGCTCGCGTTCAGCAGCTTCGTCGCCAGCTTGCGGCCGATCTTCATCTGACCTTCGTCGAATGCGGTGTCGACACCGGGGCGCCCACTGGCCGCCCAGTAGCGCACGGCGTCGGTGCCGTACTGCTCGAGCAGATGCAACGGGGTGACCGTGTTGCCCTTGCTCTTCGACATCTTCTTGCGGTCGGGATCGAGGATCCAGCCCGACAACGCAGCGTGACGCCACGGCGGGCAACCGTGCTCGTGGTGGCTGCGCACCATCGTGCTGAACAGCCAGGTGCGGATGATGTCGTGACCCTGGGGGCGCATGTCCATCGGGAACACGCGGTCGAACAGGTCGCCCTGCTCGGCTTCCCATTCACCGGCGATGTGCGGTGTGAGCGAACTGGTGGCCCATGTGTCCATCACGTCGGGGTCGCCGGTGAAGCCACCGGGCACACCGCGCTGGTCGTTGGTGAACCCGTCCGGACAGTCGGTGCTGGGGTCGACCGGCAAGCGGTCTTCACTGGGGATCAGCACCTGGTCGTACAGCGGCAGCCCGTCGGCATCGAGGCGATACCACAGCGGAATCGGCACACCGAAGAACCGCTGGCGGCTGATCAGCCAGTCGCCGTTGAGGCCGCCCACCCAGTTGTCGTAGCGGTGCTGCATGTACGGCGGGTGCCATTCCAGCTCTTGCCCGCGGGCCACGAGTGCCTCGCGCAGTTCGTTGCCTCGGCCGCCGTTGCGGATGTACCACTGGCGGGTGGCGACGATCTCCAGCGGGCGGGTGCCGCGTTCGTAGAACTTCACGGGGTGGGTGATCGGGCGGGCATCGCCGAGCATTTCGCCGCTGGCCTGCAGCAGTTCGACGACCTTCTTCTGTGCCTGCTTCGGCGCCAGACCGGCCATCGCGGTGTATGCGTCCTGACCGGCAACGGTGGTGATCCAGTCGGGGCAGTCGGTGTGGAACCTGCCGTCGAAACCCAGCAGCGCACGTGACGGCAGGTTCAGTTCGCGCCACCACGTGACGTCGGTGATGTCGCCGAACGTACAGATCATCGCGATGCCGGTGCCCTTCTCAGGGTCGGCCAGGTGGTGGGCCAGGATCGGCACCTCCACCTCGAACAGCGGTGTGCGCACGGTGGTGCCGAACAACGGCTGATAGCGCGGGTCGTCGGGGTGCGCCACCATCGCCACACAGCTGGCCAGCAGCTCGGGGCGGGTGGTCTCGATCAGCAAGTCTTCGCCACCGTCGGTGGGGTGGAACGCAAGCTTGTGGTACGCGCCGGGAACCTCGCGGTCCTCCATTTCCGCCTGGGCGACGGCGGTGCGCTCGTCGATGTCGTACAGCGTGGGTGCGTCCTGCTGGTAGGCCTCGCCGCGGGCCAGGTTGCGCAGGAACGCGCGCTGGCTGACCGTGCGGGCGCGGTCGCCGATGGTGGTGTAGAGCAACGTCCAGTCGACCGACAGGCCGAGGCGACGGAACAGGTGCTCGAACGCCTGCTCGTCGAGGTGCGTGATCTCGCGGCACAACTCCACGAAGTTGGGGCGGCTGACGGGAACGGCGCGGTGGTCCTTGGGCACGTCGCCGTGGAACGGCGCAGCGAAGGCGGGATCCTGCGGCAGCGACGGATCGCAACGCACACCGGTGAAGTTCTGCACGCGGCGCTCGGTGGCCAAACCGTTGTCGTCCCAACCGATGGGGTAGAACACGGCCTTGCCGGTCATCCGCTGGAAGCGGGCGATGGTGTCGGTGTGCGTGTAGCTGAACACGTGGCCGATGTGCAGCGAGCCGCTCACCGTTGGCGGGGGAGTGTCGATCGCGAACACGCCGTCCCTGGTGGCCGTGCGGTCGAAGCGGTAGGTGGCGTCGGCCTCCCACTGCTGCATCCAGCGGTCCTCGATACCGTCCAGTGACGGCTTGTCAGGTGTGTTCGTGTTCGCAGACATGGCCCGCACAGGCTACCTGCTGGCCGGAAACGGTTCCCTGCTGCTTGGGGTCTGGTTGGCGGGTCGCCGTAGGCTCTGAGACCATGTTGCACCTGTACGACACCGCCACCAGAGGGGTACGTGAGCTTGCCCTGCGCGAGCCCGGCACGGTGAGCGTGTACCTGTGTGGTCCCACCGTGTACGGCCCGCCGCACCTCGGGCATGGCCGCGCCACGCTGGTGTACGACGTGATGCGCCGCTACCTCGAGTGGTGCGGTCTGCACGTCCGGCTGGTCAGCAACATCACCGACATCGACGACAAGATCATCGACCGGGCCGCACGTGAAGGCCGCCCGTGGGAAGAGATCACCCACAAGTGCGAGGCCGTCTGGTTCCAGGCGATGGGCAAGCTGAATGTCCAGCGCCCCACCGATGTACCGCATGCCACCGACTACGTCGAGCAGATGGTGGCGATGATCGCCGAACTGATCCGCACCGATCGCGCCTACATCACTGTCGATGGGGTGTACCTCAGCGTCGACTCGGTCGACGATTACGGGCTGCTCGTGAACCAGCACCTCAACGATCTACTCGAAGGCGGTAGCGACCGAGAGGTGTTCGGCGCCGAACATAAACGGCACCCGGCCGACTTCGCGTTGTGGAAGCTGTCCAAGCCCGGTGAACCGTCGTGGTCGGCACCATGGGGTGATGGCCGCCCGGGTTGGCACAGCGAGTGTGTAGTCATGAGCCTCGACATTCTCGGTGAGGGTTTCGATCTGCACTGCGGTGGTATGGACCTCAAGTTCCCGCACCACGAGAACGAACGCGCACAGGCCGTCGCTCTGGGCAAACGCTTCGCCAACCACTGGATGCACAACGGCTTCGTGGTCGATGCCGAGGGCGAGAAGATGTCCAAGAGCCTCGGCAACGTGGCCAACCTGCTGGACCTGATGGAGCACTACGACCCGCGTGCGTATCGCATGTTGTTGTTGCAGTCGCACTACCGCGGCCCGGTCAGCGTTGGTCAGGACAACATCGACGCCTCGGTGAAGTCGCTGGCGGGTCTCGACTCGTACGCGGCGCGCACCTCGGGTGTGGCCGCGGCTGCGCCTGATGCCGATGTCCTCGCCCGCTTTCGCGAGCGGATGGACGACGACCTCGACACGCCGGCCGCCACCGCGCTCCTGTTCGACACCGTTCGTCGCGCAAATGCCGGCCTCGATGCCGGTAGCGGCGAAGTGCCGGGGTTGGTGGCCGCGGTGCACGAGATCTGCACAGCGTTCGGCCTGGTGCTGAACGCTGGTGGCGAGGTACCCGCCGACATGGCCGCCAAAGCGGCGGCGCTCGATGCTGCTCGTGCGGCGAAGGACTTCGCTGCCGCCGACGTCCTGCGTGCGGAGTTGCAGGACGCCGGCTGGACTGTCGAAACCTCCAAGTCCGGTACCACCCTGCGCCGCTGACCCGTCGCGTTTGAAGGCTTTCCCGTGCGCAGCACGGAAAACCCTTCAAACGGTGAAGCGGGGGCAGCGGGAGTCAGATAGAACGGTGACTCGTGTCGAAGCCTGAGCGCGCCCCACTGCCCAAGGGGTACATGACCATCTGGTTCACGGTGGCGCTCGACCTCGTCGGCTTCGGCATCGTGGTGCCGATCCTGGGCGTCTACGCCAAGCGGTACGGTGCCTCGGGCTACGCCGTTGGCTGGATGTTCGCGACGTTCTCGCTGGCGCAGTTGGTTGCTGCGCCATTGCTCGGTCGACTCAGCGATCGCATCGGCCGTAAGCCGGTGATCATCATCTCGCTGTTGGGTACCGCCGTCGGTAGTTTCGTCACCGGAGCAGCTGGTGCGTTGTGGGTGCTGTTTCTCGGTCGCGCGATCGACGGCGCCAGCGGGGCCAGCCTGTCGGTCGCGCAGGCGGCCGTCGCCGACATGGCGACGCCCGAGCAACGACCCAAACTGGTGGGCATGCTCGGTGCTGCATTCGGCATCGGCTTCGTGTTCGGCCCGGCGATCGGTGGCCTTGCTGCGCTGGGCGGACCGCATGTTCCGTTCTACGTGGCCGCAGCACTCGCCACGGTGAACGCTGTCGCAGCGATGATCCGCTTGCCGGAGACCAGGGTCAGCCATACGCCGCGGACCAAGGGGCCAAAGGCGCCGCGTCTGCCAATCATGCGCCGTCTCGCCATCATCGGCTTCCTCGGCACGTTTGCGTTCACTGCATTCGAAGCCACGTTCTCGTTGTTCGGCAGCGTCCGCTTCTCACTCACCGAGGGTTCCTCGGCCGGTGTGTTCCTCGGGATCGGCCTGGTGCTCGTGGCAGTGCAGGGCGGCGGCTTCGGTCGACTGGCGGCGAAGGTGCCCGCGGGTCGCCTCTACCCGATGGCGCTGGTGCTGGTCGTGATCGGTCTCGCGGTCGTCGGCGCATCGAAGTCGTGGGCTCTGCTGATCATCGGGTTGCTGGTCCTATCGGTTGGCCAGGGCGTGGCATCGCCGTCGCTGACCGAGATGGTCAACCACGCCGCACCCCCCGAACGCCGTGGCGAGGCGATGGGCTACCAACAGTCGTCGTACGCCGTCGGTCGTGTGCTCGGCCCGCCGTTGGCCGGTTCGGCGTTCGACCGCATCGGTGTGTGGAGTCCGATGGTCGCCGGTGCTGCCGTCACTGCGATGGCGCTGTGCCTGGTGTTGGTGTGGGGGATGCACCGCTCGGCGACCAGCGTGCCGCCCGTGCATGTGAACCCCGACGCGGCCTGACCACCTGCGAGACTTGTCACCCGTGGCCGACCCCCAGGATCACCCCGCGCTCGAACGCCTGTTGAAGTTCGAACAACCCGTGTCGTCACGGGACGTGGCGCCGACCCCGGCCGCAGGTGTGTCGCGCAAAGGAGCGGCACCGCGGATGGGGTACCAACCCAGCCTCGACGGCATCCGTGCGATGTCGGTCATCGCGGTGATCCTGTATCACGCTGGGTTCACCTGGATGCATGGTGGATTCTTCGGCGTCGAGGTGTTCTTCGTCGTCTCCGGATTCCTGATCACATCGCTACTGATCGAGGAGCGCGACAAGACGTCGGCGATCGCGCTCCGCGCGTTCTGGCTGCGCCGCTTCCGTCGGCTGCTACCGGCGCTGTTCGCCGTGCTGCTCGCGGTCGGTGTGTGGGCCGCGTTCTGGGGTTCGGCGGAACAGCATTCGCAACTGCGCCACGACTACCCGTGGGGCGTCTTCTATCTCGCCAACTGGGGTCAGGTCTTCAGCAAGGTCGCCTACTTCTCGGGCACTCCCACACTGTTCCGCCACCTGTGGAGCCTGGCCGTGGAAGAGCAGTGGTACGCGATCTGGCCGCTGGTGTTCCTCGCCATCAATCGCGGCCGAGCGAGCGACAAGCGTCGCGGCCGCGTGTTGGTCGTCGTCTCGCTCACGGTGATGGTCGGCACCGCCATCGCGGCGAGCGCAAGTTGGCCCACGCAGTTCTTCAACCCGTTCCGTCTGTCGATGCAGCGCGTCGACCACGTCAACTTCCTCTATCTGTCGACGATCACACGCTCGAGCGGTCTGCTGCTCGGTGCCGCGATGGCATTCCTGTGGAGGCCGTGGCAGGTGACGTCGAAGCCGAAGGGCAACGCCGCCAACGTGCTCGACATGGCCGCCGTGGGAGCGGTGGTGGTGCTCCTCGCGGGGTTCTTCATGGGTCACGTCGCCGAGGACTCCACGTATCTGTGGATGCTGCCGATGGTGACCATCGCCTCGGCGGTGCTGGTGGCCGTCGTCGTGCACCCGTGGGCATTCGGCGCCCGCAAGGTGTTCAGCGCGCGGCCGATGGTGGAGATCGGCAAGCGCTCGTACGGTCTGTACCTGTGGAGCTGGCCGATCATGCGGATCTGCGATGCCTACACCGGCTCCACCAGCAAGTTCCTGCTGGCGGCCGTGCTGACTGTGCCCGTCAGCGAGGCCAGCTATCGCTATGTGGAGACACCGATCCGCACGGGTCTGCTGGGCCGCTGGTGGAACAACCGTGAGCGGCGCGACTGGTCGTTGATCACCGGCTGTATCGGTGTCACGACAGTGGTGCTGGCCGGATCGTTGGTGGTGTTCTTCGGCTCGGCCGACAAGGTGTTCGACGCCGCGCAGGACAACAGCACCGGCGTCGTCTTCGACCCGAATGCCACCGCGGCCGACACCACAACCACCAGCGACAACTCCACCGTGCCCGGTACCGACACCGGCGTCGTCGGCCAGAGCACCTCGTCCACGAGCAGCACCACACCGGTGCCGGTCACGGCCGCGACGCTGCCGCGTCGGGTGGTGATCGTGGGCGACTCCACGGCTCACGCGCTGGCGAAGAACCTGCCCGACGGCATCGCGTCCACGTTCACCATCGGCAACGGTTCCCTCCAGGGCTGCAGCGTCTACAGCGGCGGCACCGCGGTGTCCACCCAAGGCTTCACGCGGTCGTTCACCGATTGCGCCGGGTGGGAGACCAAGTGGGCCTCGGCGGCGCAGAAAGCGAATGCCGAGGTGGCACTGGTGGTGATCGGCGCATGGGATGTGTTCGACGTGAAGTTGGGTGGTCAGGTCGTGGCCTTCGACAGCCCGACGGTCGATCAGCGCTTCACCGACGGCGTGCAACAGGGGATCGACGCGTTGTCGGCGATCGGTGTGAAGGTGGCGCTGCTGGAGGTTCCGTGCATGCGTCCCAAGGATGTGAAGGGCGCTGGCACGCCCGCGCTGCCGGAGCGGGCGAACGACCAGCGCGTGGCCCATGTGAACGAGTTGTTGAAGGCTGTCGCGGCCAAGAACCCGACGACCACAACGTTCGTCGCCGGCCCGCAGGACTACTGCACGAACGAGGCGATCGCCAACGATCTGGGCTATCGCTGGGATGGGGTGCACGCCTACAAGCCCGGTGCGAAGCTCACCTTCGAAACGATCGCACAATCGCTGCTGCGCATCCCCGTCGGCTGACCCGGCGCAGGTGAGCCGTGCTCAGGCACGGTGGGCGGCGGTGCATGCCGCACCACCACACACGTCGATGAGCGTGTCGTTGAAGAGGAACGAAGCCTTCTGCCGTTGCACCTGGGCATCGGCTCGCGGGTCTTCGTGCGAGTCGTCGCCGTCACGCGGGGCGAGGTTCTCCAGTGGCATCGCCGTCATGCCCGAGTCCCAGATGATGATCGCCGAACCCGTGCTGGGATAGACGGTGCTCTCTAGCCCGTAGCCAGCGTCCGTCTCCGCCCAGCGACCATCGGCAGCCACCGGCCGATGGATGGTGAGGCCCAGCGTTCGCGCTTCCACCAGTGCCGACAGCGGGGTGACCTGATGATCACCAAAGGCGACATCGAGGAGCACGGTCTTCGCGCTGGTTCCTGCGTACGGGTTGGAGGTGAGGTGCTGCACATACCCGGCACCCTCGCCACGGTCCCACAACATCTGCGTGATGCCGAGGATCAGAACACGGTCGAGGTCGTTCGGGTAGGCGGGCAGGAACACGGCCTCGTACGTGTCGAAGTCGACCGAGCGTGGCAGCAGCAGGCTGTAGTTCATGCCGGGCACACCCAGGACGGCGCGCTCGATATCGGGCGACACCGCTGCCAGCATCAGACCCATGATCCCGCCCTGACTGTTGCCGTCGTAGTCGAGGTGGCCAGTGTCGAACAGGGGGCCACCGTCGGCCCGCTTCAGGGACGCTTCGCTGCTGAGACCGTTGAACCGCGTCATCAGCCGGCCGAGGTAGATCTGGTTGAGCACACCCTGCTGCAGGCGGTCGGCCATCGTGTTGAACTGACCGAAGTTGGCCAGCGTCGCGGCAGCGTTGCCGACGTCGTCCTCGCTCATGCCGGCCCAGTTGGTGGCGCAGAACAGGATGTTGTTGTCGTTGGCGAAGTCGCGCACGTTGCCGGCGTTGATCTCGTCGCGTCCACCGAGCAGACCGTGGCCGTACTCCACGACGTGCGCCGGCGCGTTGCCGTTCATCGTGGCCGTGCTGACGTTGCAGAGGAATGGCACGTGCACGATGCCGTTCTGCGCCGGCAGTGCGTCGATGTCGGTGCTGGTGTAGTTGAACGTGGTGCCCGGGCCGCCGTCGCCGGTGAGGTAGTTGGGCACGTCGAAGGTGCCGCTGATCTGCAGCGCGACCTTGTCGTGGGTGTTCTTCTCGGTGGAGATGATGTGGAAGGCGGGGGCCTTGTCGCCGAGTGCTGCGACGGCCTCGTCGCGGATGTGCAGCATGCGGCCGCTGATGTTCTCGGTGCTGGCGACGGTGAAGCTCCACGCCAGTTGCAGATCCGCGCGGGCGACGCCGGCCTTCTCCAACGCGCCGATGGCGTCTTCCATCACGGCACGGCGGAACTCGATCTCCTCGATGCCTGTGAGGAGCTTGTCGCGGAACGCGCGGAACGTCGCGCTGGGTTCGATGAACCCGCGATCGTGGTTCAACATGCCGCGCAGCCCGACGGCGAACGTGTGGCCCTCGGGCAGGCTGATCGCCGGCCGGATGGTGAGCAGACGATCCTCGTCCTTGGCCGCATGTGCATCGAGTTCAGCCCACAGCGGGATTCGGGCACCGGTGGTGACATCGAGCAGCACCACCGTGGACTCGGGTGACAGCGAGGCGCCGATGTCGGTCCAGCTGGGCAGATTCGAGTTCGTTGCGTCAAGGTCCGGCAGGTACACCAGGATCGGTGTGTTCGGGCTGAAGCCGTCGTTGCGGTTCCATTCCGTCGGGTCGATGGCCACACCCTTGTCGTTGACCGGCATGCCCGCGGCGGGGAAGCTGACGCGTACGTGGGTGGGGGAGACGGGGTCTTCGACGGTGTACGCGTTGCTGGGGAACGGCAGTAGACAGCGGGTCGTGTCGAGTGAGTCGCACCCGGGTCCGGAAGTATCGACCTCGGCCTGCACGGCGGCCTTCGTGGCTGCGTCGGCTTCTACCTGCACGACCCCAGGCGGGGCGGTGTCGGTGGGGGCAACGACGATCGACGACGATGTCGCACTCTTGTCGTCGCTGCACGCGGCCATCAACACCAGCGCCGCACCCATTGCCGCCACGAGCTTGCGCCCTATTGTCCGCTGCATTGCCGCTCCCCAGGATCGAACCTTGCCTACTTTCGCATACTGGACAATCCAGCGAACGGGTCGCTATGGTTACCCGTCAGTAACTTGCTGTCGGCGTTGTCGCCGGCAACCGTCCCCCAACCCCCACACCTCCGAGAGGGTGCTTCCGACATGGCCGACTTCGCGCTGAACGACGACCAACTGCAGATCCAGAAGTGGGTCCACGACTTCGCTGACCAGGTCATCCGGCCCGCGGCCCACGAGTGGGACGAGCGTGAGGAGTTCCCGCACCCGATCGTGCAGCAGGCCGCTGAGATCGGTCTGTACGGCTGGGAGTTCCTGATGAACGCGATGAGCGATACGAGCGGGCTGACGCTGCCGGTTGCCATCGAGGAGCTGTTCTGGGGCGACGCTGGCATCGGTATGGCGATCATGGGCTCGGCCCTGGCCGCCGCCGGGATCAGCGGCAACGGCACGCCTGAGCAGGTCATGGAATGGGTGCCGCAGTGTTATGGCGACGCCAAGAAGGTGCAGCTGGGCGCGTTCTGCGTCAGCGAACCCGACGCCGGCAGCGACGTGTCGTCGTTGCGCACGCGTGCGGTCTACGACGAGGCAACCGACGAGTGGGTGCTGAACGGCACGAAGGCCTGGATCACCAACGGTGGTATCGCCGATGTGCACGTCGTGGTCGCCGCGGTCGAGCCGGAACTGAAGGGCCGTGGTCAGGCCAGCTTCATCGTTCCGCCCGGCACCAAGGGCCTCAGCATGGGCCAGAAGTACAAGAAGCACGGCATTCGTGCATCGCACACCTCGGAAGTGGTGCTCGACGACTGCCGCATCCCCGGTCGCTGCCTGCTCGGTGGCAAGGAGAAGCTCGATGCCAAGCTGGCCCGTGCCCGCGAACGCGGTCACAGTGGCGAGAAGCAGCCGGCGATGAGCACGTTCGAGGCCACTCGGCCCAGCGTGGGCGCACAGGCGCTCGGCATCGCCCGTGCGGCCTACGAGTTCGCGCTCGACTACGCGAAGGAGCGCAAGACGTTCGGCAAGCCGATCGTGCAACATCAGGCGATCGCGTTCAAGCTGGCCAACATGGCCACGGAGATCGATGCCGCTCGTCTGCTCATCTGGCGTGCCGCCTGGATGGCCCGTAATGGCGGCTTCAAGAATGGCGAAGGCTCGATGAGCAAGTACAAGGCCAGCGAAGTGGCCGTGCGTGTCACCGAAGACGCGATCCAGATCCTCGGCGGCTACGGCTACACCCGCGAGTACCCCGTGGAGCGCTGGCACCGCGACGCCAAGATCCACACGATCTTCGAGGGGACATCGGAGATCCAACAGCTGGTGATCGCCCGTGCGATCTCCGGTATGCGCATCGAGTAGCAATCTAGCTGGGGTTATCGGCTCTGTTGGCTTCAGACGAGAGCGGGTGAGTGGAATCAGGAGCGGACGACTTCGGCGTCAACCCAGACGCCGGCGTGATCAGAGAGCCGCGTTCCGGCAACGACGTTCGACCACCAACCAAGATCAGTCAGGGTCAAGTCCGGAGTGCACGCGACGTGGTCGATCAGCGCGATGTCGGTGCGATCTCCACTGCTCCAGATGTCGAGGCCTTCAAGGGCACCACACAGCGCATTCCAGAACGTTGGCCAGGGCACTCTCCGGTCCTCTCACCAATGTTGGCGTTGAGATGGGGTACAGCCACGTGTCAGCGCCGAAGCTGCGCTAGCGAAGAACTGCCGATATGCCCGATCGAAGAGGTGGGAAGATCGTCTGCGTGAAGCACGTTCTGCTCTGGCTCGGCTTGGCCTTGTCGGCCTTGTTCCTTCTGCTGAGCCTCGCTGCCTTGCCCGTCGTCGCAATGTCGATGGGCGGTGACTCGTACATCGGCATCCCGTTCCTAGCGACCATCGTCAGCATCGTGGCCACCACGGGAATTGTCCGAGCGCTGCGGCGTGCCTAACTGTGGTGATTCCGGTGATCGCCGCACCCACGCGCGGTAACTCGGGTGATTGTGTCTACGAGGCGGCCCCGGATCGGGGGCCACATCGTCAACCTGGTGGGGCTGTGAGCGCGTGCGGCCGCGGCGTACGAAGCGGCGCACCAGTAGAACGACCGCAATGAGAACGACAACCGTCAGGAGGCTTCGACGGCGGTGCCGTAGCGCTGTTGGGCAGCCTGGGCTGAGGTGCCGAGGAGGGTGCCGATCTTCTGCCAGGACAGGCCGGCGGTGCGGGCGTTGAGCACGGTGTCGATCAGTTGCTGTTCGCTGCGAGCGCGAGCGACGACGGCGCGCTGAAGGAGGTACTCCTCGACGGGGATCTCGTCGGCGTGATCCGGGTCGAAGTTTTCGAAGCGCTTGGCGAGTTCGTCGGCGTGGTCGAGGACGTCTTGGATCGAACGGGGCATGGTGGTCACCTGATGAACTTCGCCCGTGCGGGCATGGCGTGGATGATGAAGTCGATTCCTTCGGCGCGGCTCACGCCGATCTCAAGGAGTTGGCCCGATTGACTGGGGCCGATCAGCATGACGAGGTCGTCGAGTTGAAGGACTCGTGTCGGGTGGCGGTAGGCGTGGAGGATGTGGTCGTCATGTACGCCGTGTTTGCGTGCGCTGCCGATGATCACCGGTTCCACGACGTCAACTTATCTTGATGGGTACTCGCTGCGCCACCCCCACGCCGAACTGTAGATATTCCGGTAATCGAGCGACGCTGGCGGGGTCCCTCGTCGAGGGTCTGCTTTGTTGCTGATCGGAGATCGGGATGTCGTCGTCGTTGGAGGTTGCGTTAGGTCTGTCTGGGCGTGATGAGGTGCTCGCCAGATATGTGGAGTTCGTGGCGGCGAGGTGCCGGCCGAACACGGTGCTGGCGACGGTGTCGGACCTGCGCATCGAGTGATGGCGTGGCAGCTCGTGCGACTACGAGCGCTTCAGAGTTGAGCACTCCGGTATTCGATCGGTGTGTTGGCTGGCTGTTGGTACTTGGTCACTGATGAGGTTCCCATCATCAGCTCTGCGGCGACCGCGGCGAAGAGGCCGGGCACGATGAACGATGGGCGGCCCGTGGTTTCGGCGACGAACATGACGGCCGCCAGGGGAACCCGGTAGCCGGCGCCGAGGAACGCGGCGACACCGACGACGATGAACATGGTGATGTCGGCGCGCTGGACGGCGTTACCGATGATCGCACCGGTCAGCGCGCCGCCGACGACCAGCGGGATGAACACGCCGCCGACGCCGCCACCGGCAACAGCGGCTGATGTGGCGAGGCTGCGTAACACGAGGATCGCCAGGAGCAAGGGGACCGAATGACCCGGTGCGGCCGCCCATACCACGACGTTGAAGCCCGACGTGACCATCAGCGACTCGCCGGTCAGGAGGCGCCCGAGCGCGTAGGTGCCGGCGATCGTACTGCCAGCTGCCGCGACGATCAGGATCGGCTGGCGGAAGGTTGCGATGTGTTTGGCGATCCGCAGGAGCTTGGCGAAGGCACGGGCGCCGAGCCCGGCGACGACGCCGATGCCGGCGGCGCCGAGGACATCGCGGATCGTGAAGTCGACACTGCCGGTGATCGGGAAGAGTGCCTCGGTGCCGTTGACTGCGACGAACGCGAGGTAGCCGGTGCCGGCGGCGACGAGCGCCGGTAACAGCATCCGCCGGGCCAGGTCGTCGTGGTAGGGCACCTCCAGCGCGAACACCGCACCGGTGGCGGGCGCTTTGAAGATCGCCGCCACCGCTGCGGCCGCCCCCGACACCATCAGCACCCGCCGATCCGATCCTTGGAACGTCTTGGGAAATTGGCGCTGCAGCCTGTCGCCGAACGTGGCGCCGCTGTACAGCGACGGACCTTCGAGACCCATCGGTGCCCCGGAGCCGATCGTGGCCACCGTCGCCAGCGTGCGGGCGACGAACGGCCGCCAGCGAAGTTCGTGGTGCGCATCATGGAATGCGTGCAAGTACTCATCCGCGGTGGCTGACGTGGCCTGCGGATCGATTGATCGGCGTAGCAACAACGCCACGAACAAGCCGATGCCGGGGAGGATCGCGATCAGCCATGGGCGCAGTCGCAGAACATGGTCGATCATTCCGTCGACGAGCAACCATTCCATGCCGGCAACGAACAGACCGGTCGCGGCCCCGGTGCAGGCGGCGAGGGTGACGACCTGGTGCGACCTGGTTGCCATGGCCTTCAACTCGTTGCGACGCGCGGACAGTGCAGCGCTGACAGTTCTCATTGTCAACCCGACGCCCGCAACGACTTGGTCACCGCTTCAACCTCGCAGAGCGATGCATCGTAGGTTGCGGTGCTCATTGGCCGCACAGTACATGCAGTTGCCAGTGTTGTCGCTCTGGCGGCGGACAACTGTGTCATCCTGATGCCAATGAGCGAGACACACGTAACTGCGTTGGAGCCACGCGGTCTCTCCGATTGCTACACGCCTCGAACGACGGTGCTTTACACCCTCGTGGTGTTCTTGCTGGATCTCGGGTCTGGCGTCGCCATCGAATATGGGTCAGTGTTCAGCACGACCACGACCCGAATCCTCAATGGGCTCGACGTGGCGATGGTTGTCGCGTTCATCGCAACGATCGGTGTCGTCATCGTTGCGAGCATCTCTGGACGAGAGCACCTGCGGCACCGTGCTCTGATCCTGTACTTGATCGTGGCGACCGTCCAAACCATTGCTGCGGTGGCGGCCCTCGTCGTCACCGCACGCGTACGCCACGACGAGTACCTGTGGGGGCTTGCGGACGTAGGGGCGGCCTACATCGCGATTGCTGCCGTGTTCACGGGGTGGTACTGGCTACTCGACGGCATCGTGCCGGGCGGCGCCTTCGTGTTTCCCGGCCGAGGCGGCGTGGATCTGCAGCGGCCAAAGCTGATCGACTACGCGTTCATCTCGTTCAACACCAACGCAACCTTCGGGCCCACCAGTGAGACGGTCGTGTCTCGCCGAGTGAAGGTTGCGATGATGCTCCAGACGAGTTTGTCGCTGCTCGTGCTGCTCGTCCTCGTCGCCCGGCTGGTACAGGCCCACGGCAGCTGACGCGCGACCGGCACGCCCAGCCAGGTGGCTGTGACGTTGGCCCCTGTCGAAGTGGGCCGCCCCGCGATCAACTAGGGCCAGGTGAGTGCGCCGCCGAGCGCATGAATCCGCTGAATTTGGGTGACTGTGATGGGAACCGTGTCGGTGCGACGTCTGGCGATGTTGACGCGCCGCAAGGGTGCGCGGCCACCTTCGCCTCACCTCGCGCTGGGAACGCCGCCCGAATTCGCGTTATTGGCCAAACTCGAACTACTCATCGCGCTGTTCCGGCTTGGATTCGTGGCGTTTCCGACAACGGCGGGTTCTCCCCGCCTGTTCGACGCAGCGATGTGCCTTGCGTTCGTACTGTTGGCAGCCCTCACCTGGTCGTCGCGCACCTGGATGAGCGAACGGGGGCTCGATCTGTCCCTGGCGATTGCCGCCGCCCTCATGGGTCTGGTGGTCGGGGAGCGGCCGCAGGATGCCGGGCAGGTGCTGGGGGCATTGTCGCTCGTACTCCTCGTGCTGTTTGCCGCGTACCACCGGCCGCCGAAGCGTCTGTGGCCAATGGTGATCTGGACGTTGCTGGTCTATGGCACCGCCTTGTTGCTCAACCCGCGAACGGGCTCACCGCTCTTCTTCGCCGTCGCTGCGGTCGTCCTGGTGGTGGTGGCTCGTGTGGTGTCGGTCCTTGTCGGGAACCTGAGGTCGGCAGCGACACGTGATTCGTTGACCGGTGCCCTTAACCGCAACGGGCTCAGCGAACTCTTCCATGCGGTTGCCGCCGTGTCCGCGCGTAGCCGCAGCCCAGTCACTGTCGGCATGATCGACATGGACCGGTTCAAGGCGTACAACGACGCTCACGGCCACCACGCTGGCGACATGTTGCTGGTTGAGGTGTCGCAAAAATGGCAGGAGGTGTTACGCGACGGCGATCTGCTGAGTCGGATCGGTGGTGATGAGTTCGCCGTCGTGCTCCCCCACACCACTGTCGCCGGTGCCGACAACGTGATCGCGCGGATGCGGGCGGCGAACGACACCAGCTGGACTGTGGGCCTGACCCAGTGGGAGGTTGGCGAGGATCTCTGGAACGCGTTGGGCCGGGCCGACACGGTGATGTACGAGTTGAAGGACGCCCGACCCGGTGGCGGCAGCAGCGTGTTGCGCGCCCGGGAAGCGGTGGTTCGCGGCGAACAGCAGCTACAAGTCGCCAAGGAGCGGCTGGATGCCAGCCACCTGCAACTGCGGGCGGTGATCGATACGTTGCTCGATCCCCACGTGCTCCTGGATGCGATCCGTGACGAGAACGACCAGATCGTCGACTTCGTCTATGTCGACGCCAACGACGCTGCGTGCGAGTACAACCGGATGACGCGTGAACAACTGGTCGGAGCGCGGTTGCTCAATCTGCTGCCAGGGCACTCCGGGACGGGACTGCTCGCGATGTACTCTGCGGTGGTCGAGTCCGGCCAGCCGTTGGTGCTCGACGACTACTCCTACTGGCACGAGATTCTCGCCTCGGAGCGTCGCTACGACATCCGCGCCGTGAGGGTCGGCGATGCCCTGAGCTACACATGGCGTGACGTGACGGAGCGTCACGCGTCGGTTGCAGCGTTGGCCAAGTCTGAGCGGCGCTACCGGCTGCTGGCGGCCGTGAATGCCCTGGTGGCTACCGCACAGGACGAGGGCGAGTTGCTGGGCGACATCTGCGCCGTCATCGTTGAGCAGGGCGGGTATCAGTTCGCCCGGTATGTCCGCCAGGGGGCCGATGCCGAGGGAACCGACGTGCTCACTGCCGGTGACCTGGCGGGTGTGGCAGCGGCAGCGCCGGACGGACTCCGCTCCTCGACCAGCGTGCCGGTCACCGTTGATGGAGCGATCGACGGTGCGCTCTGGGTCTACGCCGAGCAGACGGACGCCTTCGACCGGCAGGCCATCGCCGAGCTGGAGGAGCTGGCAACGCAGCTGGCTCTCGGGCTGCAACGGCTTCGCCGCGCCGGGCAACTCCTGCAGGCGGTGGCCCGACAGTCACTCCTGACGACGGCGATCGACCAGGCGGCCGAGACCTTTGTGGTGACCGATCCAACCCCGGCGATCATCTATGCCAACCCGGCAGCGATCGCAGCGTCGGGCTATTCGCTCGATGAACTCGTCGGTCAGAACCCGAGTCTCTTCAGCAGCGGCCAGCACGATCATGCTTTTTACGTGGGTCTGTGGGCTGATCTGTTGAATGGGCGACCGTGGCACGGGGTGCTGATCAACCGCCGCAAGAACGGTGAGGTGTACGAGGAGGACGCCACGATCGCGCCAGTCCACGATGCGGCGGGTACGACGATGGCCTATGTTGCCGTCAAACACGACCTCTCCATCACGCGCGGACTCGAGGCCGACCTGATCCGCGAGCGCAGCGATCGAGCGGCGGTCCGCCAGATGGTCAGCGGGGTGCAGCCTGGCGAGCTCAAGGCGACTGCTGACTCGTTCTGCGAGGCCGTGGTTGGCCTCGACGGCTTCGATTCGGCGATCGTGCTGCTGACCGATCCGAGCGGCTACCTCATTCCTATCGGGTGCCGGGGACCGACAGCACTGCGCAGAATGGTGGGAGAAGGCACTCGCATTCCGTATCCCGATGGGTTCAACCAGAAGACTGATGTCAGCGCCCTGACGGTCGACGGGGCCACACCGTCGTCGGTGCGCTGGCTGACCCTGGCGATGGTCGAAGCCCTGCTCATCGACGGATTCACCGCTGTCGGCTGTGCCCCGCTCGTGTGGCGCGGCGAGGTCGGCGGCCTCGTCGCCGTTGCCACACGGGTGCCGGTGGGGGTGGAGTGGATGCAGACCCGGCTGGGGATACTTGCTGAGTTCGGGTCGCTCGCCGGTGTGCTGTTCGGAGCGCAGGCCGAACAGCACGAGCAACGTGAGGCGCAGCGGGCGGAGATCCGCGACGTCATCGATGCTCAGCGTTTCCACCCTGTGTTCCAGCCCGTCGTCGACCTGGCAACAGGCAGGGTGCGCGGCTATGAGGCACTCACCCGCTTCGATGGCAACAGCGCCCCCGACCAGTGCTTCGCCAACGCCCACCTGCTGGCGCTCGGTGATGAATTGGAGACCGCGTGTGTAGCAGCCGCCCTTGTTGCCGCTCGTGGCCTCCCCGCCGACGTGTGGCTCAGTGTCAACTTCTCACCCGAGGTGGTGCTCAGCGGGCACGCCGCTCGCACGGTCGCCGACGCGTCGCGGCCGATCGTGATCGAACTCACGGAGCACCTGCCGATCGGCGACTACCCGTTGATGCGCGAGGCCATCCAGGGTTGTACGCCGGCGAGAATCTCGGTCGACGACGCGGGTGCCGGCTTCGCCAGCCTTCGCCACATTCTCGAACTTCAACCCGACATGGTGAAGCTTGACGCCGGCCTGATTCGTGGGATCGATGCGGATCCGGTTCGCCAGGCGCTGACCAGCGGAATGTGCCACTTCGCCAGGACAACTGGCACGATCCTGATCGCCGAAGGCGTCGAGGCCGAGGCCGAGGCCGAAACCCTGCGGGGTCTGGGCGTCGAACTGGCCCAGGGCTATCTGTTCGGGCGGCCTGTCGAAGCACCGGGTGGTGCGGTCATGACGTGACCTGCGTGCGGTGACTGCGCTGGTAGTCGTCGGGCTTTTGCGACAGAAGTAGTGGTAATTGTCTCTGTTCATCAGGCACACTTATGTGGTGGCTCGCCCTGGACCTCGTTCACGTGTCGGTGGTACCGCGGCTGAGGCCGGTTGCTGATGACGTTCGATCTCGCCACGCTGGTTGCGACCGCGATCCCGCTGTGCTGTCTGACCGCGGTCTGGATGCTGAGCCGTGGCGGGTTGCGGGCCCTGCCGTTGGTGGTGCTTGCGCTCGCCTGGGGTATCGGATCCACGTGGGTGGTCGTCGGCTTCAACGACCGCTGGAACCACAACTACGGCTTCGCGTCGCTGGTCGTCATCGGCGCCCCGATCATGGAAGAAATCGCGAAATCGTCGCTGCTCCCGCTGGTTGCCTGGTCCCGACGCTGCTCATGGTTCGTCGATGGCGCCGTGCTCGGCCTTGCCGCTGGAACCGGTTTTGCCATCCGTGAGAACTGGGTGTACCTCAGCGGGTCAGCCCCGGGCGATGGGTTCAGCGTGGCACTGGCGAGGGTGACGTCCACGAACCTCATGCACGCCGGTTGCACTGCGATTGTCGGTGCCGCCTTGGTCGGCACGTGGTCGCGAGGCGTGCTGTTCCGCATTGGGGGCACGTTGGCCGCGTTGGCCTGTGCGATGAGCCTGCACTCCGGCTTCAACCGACTCACTCGCCAGGGGCATCCCAACGCGCTGGCCATCACGCTCACAGGTGTCGCGGTGTTCTTCGTCGCTGCCGGGATCGTGGCCACCGGTATGCCGATCTCGTCACGATGGGCTCGTCTCGACCTTGCCCGCCGTGGTGCAAGTGCCAGTGAACAAGCTGCGCTCGCTGGCGGTCGTCAAGGAGTCGACGTCCTCGACGTGTTCGAGACCCGTTACGGCGGGGTCGCCGCCGAGCGTGCAGAGCAACTGATCGAGTTGCAACGGCGCATTGCCATCGGGCGCGCGACCGCGCGTATCGATGACGCCGCGCTCGCGGAACTGGAGCGCTCGGCCGACGCACACCGCCGCGCGCTGGGACTTCACGCAATGATGTGGCTACGTTCTCACCTCCCGGTCGACCCATCATCGGCAGGTGTGTGGGCGACGCTCGCGGTCGCCGGTGGTGCCGAGATATCGGCCGAGCCGGTTCGTGAGGCGAGCGGAATGTGGGCCCGGTTCGCGATCCCCGAGACCGACTCCACCGGTTCCCATACTGACGCGAAAGCGGAGGACTGATGCTCTGTTCACAATGTGACGACCACGCACGCGGAACGTGCAAGTTCTGTGGTCGGGGGGTGTGCCAGGTGCACCACTCCAACCTGCCATTCATCGTCACCATCTTCGGTTCCGATCCACCACGCTCGATCGTGGTCGCCGGCACGTTGTGGTGCGGTGTGTGTCGCCCGCAGCCCGAGCCCATTGCGATGCCGGAGCTGGCATGAGCGGGCAGGGGATGTTCGGTCGCATCGGCGAGCAGGTCCAGCAGGCCGAAGCGGCAACCGCCGCGCCGGCCTTCACGATTTCCGACTTGCTCGACTTGCCGGAGGCGCAACTGCAAGTTGCCCGAGCAGTGCTGCGGGCACCAGAGCTGATGTCGATCAGCTCGATGGCTGCTGCACTCGGGGTCGAGGAGGCTGCCGTCATCGAAACGGTCGGCGCGCTCAGCATGCGCGGTGTGGTGGAAGTGACCAACGGTCTGATCAAGTTGTGCGCTGCGCACCGCACGTCACGGGTCAGCCCTGGTGGTCTTTTCTCACTGCTCGGCGATTTGTGACCTCGGTAGCAACGTAGGCGCGGACATCGCACCCGTGACGCGCAGAAGGGCCGCACCCGTTGGGGTGCGGCCCTTCTGTTTGTTCAGCTGAACTGGTCAGCTGTGGTGCATGCGGCGACGCGTGGTCAGTACCAGCGCACCGCCGGCCAGCAGGGTCAACACTGCGATCAGCGCCACCGAACCGGAGTTCGAGCCAGTTGCCGGGATGCCCTCAGAGCCGGCGCCGTCCGTCGTGGGTGTGGGTGCCACCGGAGCGGTGAGGTTGAACACGCTCTCGCCACCCTCAGCGAGGTATGAGGTGCAGCCACTGCCCGTCCAGGTGAGAACCACGGTGCCGGGGGTCGAGTTGTCGATCACCAGGTTGGCAGGAGAGCCGGTGAACAAGCCGTCGCGAAAAGTGCTGAGGGTGCCGAAGATGTCGCCCGTGAGCGTGACCTTCACCAGGTCGAGACAGGCAATGGAGCTCGTGAAGAGCGAGATCTGGGTGTTGTTGGCACCAATCTCGATGTCGACGTCGACACTGCCACCGTAGCTCTGGTCCACTGTCGGGGTATTGCTGCCGAGCAGTTCGCGCTGGTTGGGCCACACACCGTCGGTCGCGACGTTGTTCGCTTCCCACACCTGGTTGGCGCCACCGCTGGAGTCGTAGTTGGTCTCGACCTTGATGTCGACCTTGCCGGCATCGGCTGCACCGACGTTTCTGGAGCCGAAGCCGAGGAACGTGGTCACCAGGAGCGGTGCTCCGATGAGCGCGGAGATCTTGCGTTGCATGTCTGTCCCGTGTGATGTGGGTCAATTCTTGACAATTGCAGGGTCAATTACTGACAGTTGATAGCCAGGCCTTATCTGTCCCGTGACAGCTACTAGGACATCTGGCTCAGGGGCCGCCGACCGACTGATCGCGCACTGCCATTCACACGTGCGGCATGACCTCGGTGGCAATGAGATCGAGTTGCTCGAGGTCGTCGAGGTCGAGTACCTGCAGGTACACACGCTCGGCGCCGAGTGCCGCCCACTGTGCCAACCGCTCGATGGCTTCGGCGGGTGTGCCGCACAGACCATTGAGGCGCAGTTCCTCCACGTCGCGGCCGAGGAACTCGGCACGGCGGGCGAGCTCGGCGTCGTCCTTGCCGATGCAGACGATGAGCGCGCACGAGTAGGCCAGCGACTCCGGATCGCGGCCGATCACGTCGCACGCGCTGCGCACCCGGTCGCGCTGTTCGGTGAAACGCTCCTGCGATTGGAACGGCAGGTTGAACTCGGCGGCGTAGCGGGCGGCGAGGGCCGGTGTGCGCTTCGCCCCGCCACCACCGATGATGATCGGCAACGGGCTCTGCACCGGCTTCGGCAGAGCAGGCGAGTTGCGCACCTGGTAGTGCGCGCCGGTGAAGTCGAACGTGGCGCCCGCCGGCGACTCCCACAGTCCGGTGACGATCGCCAGTTGTTCCTCGAGGCGGTCGAAGCGTTCGCCGAGCGGAGGGAACGGGATGCCGTAAGCCTCGTGCTCGTCGAGGAACCAGCCGGCGCCGAGGCCCAGTTCGACGCGACCGTTCGACATCGAGTCGACGTTGGCTATCTGCACCGCAAGCACGCCCGGGTTGCGGAACGTGGAGGAGTTCACCAGCGTGCCGAGGCGGATGGTGGACGTCTCGCGAGCGATGCCCGCGAGCGTGATCCACGCGTCCGACGGCCCGGGCAACACCGGTGCCCGGTCGCCCATCGCGACGAAGTGGTCGCTGCGGAAGAAGGCGTCGAAGCCGAGTCGTTCCGAGTGTTGGGCCACGGCGAGCAGGTCGAAATAGCTGGCGCCCTGTTGGGGCTCGGTGAAGATGCGGAGTTTCACGGGCGGCACGCTAACGGCGTGCGGGGCTGGCCGGGTCGGGCAGTCGGTGCCCTCGGCGTTAACGTGCCCAGATGACTGCGAACGACTCCCCCTACACGGCAGCAGCGACCGGTGAGGCACTCGACCTCGCTGGCTTGGTTTCGCTGATGCACCTCGAGTTCGACGGCGAGCAGCTGTACAACACCATCGCCGATCGCATCGCCCACGCAGAGGCGGCGGAGTTGGTCCGCCGGAACGGGCGCGAAGAGGCCGTTCACGGCGAGCGGTTGATCGAGGTGATCGCGCTCAGGACGGGTGCTCCGTATCAGCCCGAGCAGCGCGGAACCGGTAACGAACTCGAGTTGCCGGAGACGATCGGTGCCAAGTTCCTGCTTCGCGTCGCCAAGGGCGAACACGATGGCGGGGCGATGTACCAGGCCTATGCGGACAACGAGCCGAACGAGGAAATCGCCCGTCTGTTACGTCAGAACGGTCGCGAAGAGGTCATGCATGCCCGGCGGGTGGAGCAGGCCATTGAAATGATCGAAGCTGCCGCCGCCGGCTGACGTCCAGCGCGCCGGGAGGCAGTCGGGTTCACTGCGCCGTGGGCATGCACCAGTAGTCGCGGTTGTGGATCACCAGGCCGTCACGCCGTTGACCGACGGAGACACCGCGGCCGCCCATCGGTTCCATCGTCCACTCGTAGTAATAGCGATCGCCGAACTCGTGTCCGCCCACGTAGCCGAGGCGCATATCGCCCATCTGTTCGAACATGCTGACCGCCGAGGCGCGCATCTCGGCGCGGGTGGCAAGCGTGTGGCCCAGAGCGACGTCCTCGAAGGCGAACTCCTCGGCGAAGAACGACGCCACTCGCTCGGCGTCGCGTTCGTTCCATGCGTGCAGGTAGTCCTCGTACCACGTCGCCATGCTGTCCTCCTCAGAACATCTGCAGGATCGCGCGTACGTCCTCGATGGATCGCAGCGTGTCGTTGAGATGCGTGCACGTGGTGATGCCGATCAGTTCCTCACGCACGTGGGGACGGAGGCCGCGGAGCGGGCGTCCAGCCAGGCGGTCGCCGCTGGCCTCGGCCTGGATGCACTCCAGCCACGGCAACGAGTGAGCGACCGCCGATGAGCGGATGACCGTCTGGCTGGCCGGGTCGACGAGTGCCGTGACGGAGTACTCGTGCACCACTCGCTCGCTGCCGTGCTCATCTACATGGCTGTCGCGGAAGTAGACCTCCACCTCCACCGGAGCATCGGGTGTTGCGCCGGGCAGTACGTCGAGACGACGCAACCGCCGCGCGTCGTGGGGCCCCATCGAGCGCATCGCGTGCCATGCGAGCGGGTCGTCGTTGGTCAATGACGGCGCTTGCGGCCCGGTGACTGTGGGTGAATGGTGGCCGGCATCGATCTCAACCATGATCGAGCCGCCTGCCTGGAAGCCGGCGCACAATCCCTCGATCTGCAATTTCGGGCCGCTGCGTTGGAGATCGCTGATCCGGCCGGCGACACCGATCACCACGCCGCTGACCAACGCCGCACCGGGAAGGTCGTCGAGCAACGAGTAGAGCGCGGTGGCCTGCTCCACATCGTCGGGCAGTAGGCCGGCCACCGCGGCCCGAAAGCCGGTGGACACCGAGCGGCCGACCAACTCATGTAGCCGTTCGCGCGGCGGATCCGACGTGATCTCCAGCAGGGCGAAGTGCGCCTGAAAGTCGATCTGGGTGTGGACCTCAGCCGTCTGCAACACCGTGGTGGTGCCGTCGGCGGCGGTGTGTAGGTCGCGGAGCACCGCCGTCTGCACGATCTCGCCGAGGATGTCGCCGGGGCGCACTGTGTCGATCGTGTACGTGCGGCGAATCGAGTTCGGCCGCCGCTCAGGGGTAGAGGCTCGCGGCGCGTGCAGCCCGTGGCGCGGATGCAGCGGTCGCTCACCGATCGCGACGGCGGTGGTGGTGTGGTCGTGTGTCATCGCAAGGCCCATCTGCCGCACGCCGAGAACGGCGTTTTCATTCGGGGCGGAGCGTACACGACCGGACCACCGGCCGCCGTCGCAGGTCGGTGGCCTCGCGCGTGTCAATATTTCGACAGTTCATGACAGATTTTGCTGGACGCGGGAGTCATGGCTGATTACTGTCACCCATCAGGGGGCTCACTGCCGCTGGGGCGGCGTAGTTCACCTGACGATTCACCCACGAAGGTCACCTACGAAGGAGTACGCGTTGAACGTCGACGACATGATCATGGTGAGCATCGATGACCACATCATCGAGCCGCCCGACCTGTTCGAGAAGCACATGCCGGAGAAGTACAAGGCGGACGGCCCGCAGTTCGTGCGCCTCGAGAACGGCGTCGACACCTGGAAGTTCCAGGGCGAAGTGATGGGCACTGTCGGTCTCGGCGCCGTCGCCTCATGGCCGCGTGAGGAGTGGAACTTCGACCCGGTGGGTCATGCCGACATGCGCCCCGGTTGTTACGACATCCACGAGCGCATTCGCGACATGAACGCCAACGGCACGCTCGCCTCGATCAACTTCCCTACGTCCTCCGGTTTCGCCGGTGCGTGGCTGGCGGGCAAGGCCGACCGCCAGCTGTCGGCCATCGCTGTGTCCGCCTACAACGACTGGCAGATCGACGAACTCGCCGGTTCGTACCCGGGCCGCTACATCCCGATGGGTGTGCTGCCGCTGTGGGACACCGATGCCTGCGTGCTGGAACTCGAGCGCATCGCCGCCAAGGGTTGCACCACGGTGACGTTCCCCGAGACCCCGTACGCCAACGAACTGCCCAGCTTCTACGGCGATCACTGGGACAGCGTGTTCGAGGCTGCCGAGCGTCTGCAGATCGTGCTCTCGATGCACATCGGTGGTGCCTTCAACCTGCTGCGCCGCCCCGAGGGTGCGCCGCCCGACCAGCTGATCGTGCTCGCCGCGCAGCTGTCCGGTGTGTGCTTCACCGACCTCGTCACCGGCGGCACGTTCCGCAAGTTCCCCGAACTGAAGATCGCGCTCTCCGAGGGTGGCATCGGTTGGGTGCCGTTCATGCTCGACCGTATGGACCGCCACATGACGAACCAGTCGTGGACACACCTCGATATCGGCTCGCAGTCGGCCACGGAGATCTGGCGCAAGAACTTCCTCGGCTGCTTCATCACCGAGCCCAGCAACCTGCGCCTCGTCGACCGCATGGGCGAAGAGACCGTGGCGTGGGAGTGCGATTACCCGCACTCGGACAGCACCTGGCCGAACTCGCCGGAGGTGTTGATGGAGGAGTTCGTCAACGCCAACATCAGCGACGCGCTGATCCACAAGTTCACGTGGGAGAACGCGTGCCGTTTCTACCGCTGGGATCCCTTCCTGCACCTGACGCGCGAGCAGACCACGGTGAGCGCATTGCGTGCACTGGCCACCGACGTCGACACCCGCACCACCACCAAGGCCGCCTACCGCGAGCGTTACGCCGCGACGCACACCGCCTGATCTGTCCAGCTTTGGTTTCTATGTCAGCCGCTTGACCACCGTGCGCCGCGGTCAAGTGGCTGACATAGAGGGCGGGCCGCCCGCTGGAACGTGGTGTCGGGTAGCCGCCGGGGCTGATGGCTGCCACCCGCAGGGGCTGTTCTACACTGTTGAAACGAGGGACACAGCGGGGGCTGGTCCGAACGCTCGAGACATTGGGGGAACTGCCATGACCACACACCAGCGACGGCTGCCGCAGCTCAGCGGCCCGATTGCCGGCGGCACAAAGGGTTACCCCTTCGGCCAGGTCGGCGAACCGCTCACCCGCTACGGCTACGAGGAGCACGAGTACTTCGTTGCTGGCACGGCCGTGCGCTACGAGCACGTGGGCGACAAGGGTTTCGACGGTGTCTGGGGCGCGGCACGTGCTGGTGAGGCGGCGTTCACCACCCGCATGTTGGTGGTGCTGCCCACCGACCCGGCGGCCTTCAATGGCACCGTCATCGTCGACTGGCTGAACGTCTCGGCCGGGTTCGAGATCCTGGCGCTGGAGGACGACGCGATATGGGAGCAGGGTTTCGCCTACGTGGGCATCTCCGCACAGCACGTCGGTGTGCACGGTCACCCCGGTCAGTCGTTGGCACTCACCTCGTGGGACCCCGAGCGCTACGACTCGCTGCACCAACCCGGTGACAGCTACTCGTACGACATCTTCTCCCAGGCGGCACGGCTGGTGACGGCCGATCGTCCTGGCCTGTCGTCGGGCGTCGATCCGCTGCGGGGTCTGCAGGTGCGCAACGTCGTCGCCGCCGGCGGGTCGCAGTCGGCCGGTCGGCTGGCGACGTACCTCAACGCAGTGCAACCGCTGGAACGCATCTTCGACGCCGCGTTGCTGTTCACCTACTTCGGGATGCCGTCCAGCCTGGAGGACGACGCCACGCTGAACATGTCGGATCCCGACTCCACCGTCGAGCAGCGCTACCCGGAGCCGGCGCTGCTTCGCGGCGATCTCGGTATCCCGTTGTTCGTGATCAACTCGGAGTGCGAAACGCTGCCCCATGCGTTCAGTCGTCAGCTCGACGACAGCGGCTATCGCTTCTGGGAGGTCGCCGGCACGTCGCACGCCACGGTGCCCGATATGGGCGCGATCATCGCCAAGATCATGCGCGACGGTCTGATGATGCCGATGCCCGAAGGCCCGAATGATCTGCCGCCGATGAACGAAGTGTCGTGGCGCCCAGTGGCCGCCGCCTGCCTCGCGCAGTTGCACCGCTGGGTGGACGAAGGGGTGCTGCCGTCGGTGCAGCCGCGGATCAGCGTCAGCGTCGGCAGCGTCGGCCCGACGATCGATCGCGACGCGCTGGGCATTGCACTCGGTGGTATCCGCGTGCCGCAAGTGGATGTCCCCACGGCAGCGCACTCGGGCGTCAACGGGATCGTCGGCCCGGCGTTCCTCAACGGCAGCAGCATCCCGTTCGACGAGGCCACGCTGCGACGTCTGTACCCCGACGCAGCGACGTTCATCGCAGCCAACCACGTCGCCGCGCAGCGTGCCTTCGCGCAGGGCGTGTTGCTGGAGCGTGGGGTCGCCGAGGCGATGCTGGCGGCCCAGGCCGCGGCCGCCACTCTTCCGTGACGGGCATCATCAGGCATCCTGTACGGGTGCAACACCACTTCACCAGTACGAACTTCGGTATGCGTCAGTTCCCCGTCGGCTCGACCGAGTCGCAGGACTACGGCGAGCACATCATGGGCGTCACGGTCATGACCTGGCTCAGTCGGTACGCCGTTGCGGAGTGGGGCGAGGAGTGGGCAACGCAGGGTGCACTCGATCTGCGTTTCCGCTCGCACCTGTCGGCCGGTCTCGACCTGCTGATCGACGTTGATATAACCGCCGACGAGATGGCGTTCGCGATCAGCGACGTAGACGGAGTGGTGTACGCGACGGGCACTGCTCGTCGTCGGGGAACACTTGTGCCAGCGGTCGTCGACCCCACGCACACTCGCGGCCACAAGGTGCCGAACACTCGTGAGGCACTCGACGGTCTGGTCCTGACGCCGATCCGGTTCACGTTCCTCGCCGATCGCGACCTGGAGATGACCCCGAACATGGCCGATGGTTCGTTCTGGCGCGACCACCGTTGGGCACACCCGGCATGGTTGGGGAGCGCCGCCAACGCGATCTTCCGCGAGAACGTCGAGTTCGCATCTCCATTGCATTGGCACCATGCAGGTATCGAAACCACGGTCCACGGCGCGGTCCCTGACGGGGCAGAGGTAGTGGTGGCCGGTCGCGTCGTGGAGTTGTTCGACACGGCTCGCAATCAGTTTGCAGTCAGCGCGACGGAGGCCACGGTGAACGGCGAACCGGTGATGTCGATCAGGTCGACGTTCGTGTACCTGCCGCTGGGCTGAGCGGGTCAGGTGCGCGAGAACTCCGGGATGCGGTAGGTGCCGCCGACCACGTCGATGAGGTGGGCGGTGACGCGGTCGCCGACACGCACGAGCGACGGGTCGCCGGTGACGCGTCCTGTCAGACGTACCCCCGGCGCGTCGTCGAGGTCGATGAGCGCGATTGCGTGCGGTGCGTCGCCCTGCCCCGGCACGGAGGCGCGGTGCATGATGATGAACGAGTTCACCACGCCGTTGCCCGATATCTGCTCGAACGCCAGTGGGCCGCCACATGCACTGCAGCGTTCGATGGGTGGGTGCACCCACGCGCGACACTCGGCACAGCGAGCGATCGCGATCTGCCCGGCGGCTGTCGCATCCCAGTAGCCCTGGGAATCCACATCGGGCAGCGGCTGCGGCGGGATGGTGCGCCAGTCGTCTGCGCTGGCGGCGGGGGTGTCGCTCACGGCTTGTCCTTTCCGAGCACATTGGCTCCGCCGTAGGGGCCGGCGCCAGCAGTGACCAACGCCAACTTGGCGTCGGGCACCTGACGCACGCCGGCCTGACCGCGTAGCTGCAGCACGGCCTCATAGTGGTGGTTGAGGCCGTGCACGTAACCCTCGGAGAGTAGGCCGCCGTGGGGGTTCACCACGACGTCGCCGCCGTAGGTGGCTCGTCCACTGGCGAAGTACTCACCGACCTGACCCTTCTCGCAGAACCCAAAGTCCTCCATCGTGGCCATCACCGTGTAGGTGAAGCAGTCGTACATGCACGCGACGTCGATATCGGATGGTTTCAGACCGGTGCGTTGCCAGATCTTCGGGCCGGCGGAACGTGAGTACATCGAGGTCGGGTCGTCCCATTGCACCCACCCGACACCGCTCTGGCTGTTCGACGAGCCGAGCATCCACACCGGTTCGGACTTCACGTCGGGCAGCAGGTCGGTGGACACAATCAGCAGTGCCACGGCACCGTCGACCTCGTAGGCGCAGTCGAACACTCGGAACGGTTCGTTCACCCAGCGGCCGGCGAGATAGTCGTCCATCGTGATCGGTGTGCGGCTGATGGCGTGCGCATTGGGCACTGCGTGCCCGCGCTGGGTGATCGCGATCTGGCCGAGATCTTCGCAGGTGCTGCCGTAGACGGCCTGGTGCCGCGAGGCCCACATCGCAATCCACTGCGGCGGCAGCATGTAGCCGTGCGGCGCAGAGAACTGCATCTCGCCGGGCACCTCGATCGGCCCGGCCACCGTGCCGTAGCGGGCACCCGAGCGACCGTTCAACGAGCGGTACACCAGCACCGCCTTGCAGATGCCGGTGTCGACCATCGCGGCCGCGGTGCGCACGACCTCGGCCACCGAGTTGCCGCCCGCGTACATCGCGTTCGAGAACTCCAGCTCGGTGGTGCCGAGGGCCAGGGCCACATCCATCGGGAAGGCCGAGTCCATGGTGTGGAAGCAGGTCACGCCGTCGAGCACACTGGTGGGCAGGCCGGCATCGTCGAAGGCGGCGCGAGCGGCCTCCACGGCCATCGCCAGCGGTGTGCGCCCGGAGTTGCGCGTGTACGCCGTGCGGCCGATCCCGACGATCGCGCTCCGTGGTTGGTCACTCATTCGCATTCCCCGCTTCCAAAGGTGTGCCGCGTGGGCGGCCCCCGCCGCTTGACACTTTTGTCACCTTACAGAATGGGTCAGCTCATCGACGGTTCGGGTGTCCCGACACGGCGGTTCCACCAGTCGTGGAAGTGCGACACACCGGCTTCCAGCGCCAGCCCGCCGAGGTTGGCGCTGTAGTTGTCGAACGTGAGCCCGAGTGACCTCGCCGTGGCCATGCCTTCATGGCGACGTTCGACGAGGTCGTGGTCTTCCAGCACGGTTTCCTCGAACGCGTCGACGATCGATTGCGCCAGGCCGGGAACGAGCGTCTCCATGTCAGCAGGCACGCAGTAGTGCACGCGGTTGAGATACTCGCCAAAACCCAGCGGAACGATCACGGACAACACGCGCAGCCCGTTGTACACCTCGAACATGAGATTGGGGTAGACGCCGACCCAGCCGACGCCCATGCGCGGTGTGGTCTCGCCGCGCAAGGCGTAGTACGTGTCGAGGCCCTCGGCCCATTCCGCATACTTCGCCGACTTGGTACCGCGCTCGTCGGAGAGCGTGAGGAACTGAGCGTGGAAGTTCTCGCCGAACGTCCACTCGATCGAGTTGCAGTCCACGAACGAGGCCAGGCCGGGGTGGTAGGGCGGCACGTGGTAGCAGTCGCCGAAGACCTCCAGGAAGGCTTTCCAGTCGCCGTGGTACCGGTCGTCGTGGGTCGAGTGCAACACGCAGTCATCGAGGTCGAGCCAGTGGACCACGTCGCGCTCGGCGAAGTCGGAGTCGACACGAGCCAGGTCGGCAGCATACGAATCGCGCTGATCGGGGTCGACGGCGAAGTGGAAACCGTGCCAGCTGAGCAAGTCGAAGCTGGGAAGTTTCAACGCATCGCGCCGTGCCTCGGCTGCGGCGCCGCGTCCGAAGTCGAAGTTCGCCCCACCGATCAGCGAACCGTCGGAGCGGAACGACCAGTCGTGGAACTCGCACGCCAAGCGCGGCTTGTTGATCGGCTCGTCATGGCTCAGGATCGGCCGGCAGGCGTGGGTGCACAGGTTGGCCAGCAGATGCACGGCGCCGTCCGCATCGCGGGTGAGCACCAGACGCTCGTCGCCGTCGCTGCGGCGGTGACCACCGAGCGGCAACAGAATGTCGTGACCGACGTACTTCAGGCCATTCTCAGGTGAGAACGCACGCTGCATCTCCCGCTCGAACACCTCGGGGCTGGCATAGGCCGTGTTGGGTAGCGACTGCACCTCCGCAGGGTCGAAGGCGTACCCGGGGCGTTGCCAAGTTGGGGAGGTCACGCGTTGACGCTATCAGTGCTGCTCATCGGGTGTTCGGGCGTCAGCGTGGCTGCGGTCACTTGCGCAGTAGTACATCGACTCGCTGCGGTCCAAACGCGCAAGTGCCCCGCCGCTCGGCGGGGCACTTGTCGAGGAATATGTGGGTACTCAGCCGGCCGGCGGCGGCGGCGGGGGCGTCATACCGGGGGGCGGCGGCGGCGGGGGCGTGCTGCCACCGGGGTGACCGCCACCGAAGCTGGCCTTGATCTTGTTCGGATCCTTCAGGTCGTCGAGCGAGCCGCCCGACTCCTTGAACAACAGGAAGGCACCGAATGTGGCGCCCAGAGTGGCGAGGGTCGCGAGGTAGATGCCGTAGGTGGCCTTGATCGGGTCGTCTTCGCCGATGACCAGCTTCAACAAGGTGAACAGACTGGCGACGGCGGCCGATGCGAGATAGGCGATCGCCGGAAGCTTCGGCACCTTGACGCCGAACGCAGGCAGCACGACCAGCGCTGCGCCAGCGAGGAAGACGAGTGCCCACAGGCTGCCCCAGAGGAACCCGATGTCGCCCCAGGCGTTGACATCGGCTTTGCCGATGAACGCCTGTAGCTCAGCCGGGATGTCGATCTTGTACCACGGTAGGAACGAGGCAATGAAATAGACGAGTCCAGCTCCTGCGTAGATCTGGCCGCCCTTGCTGATTTTGCTGAGGTCCACGGAATGCCTCCCGATGTTTGTTGAATCTGACTCCGTTATCCCGAACCGTACACCTTGTTAAGACACCGCTCGCGCACCTCGCGCGGCCACGTACATTTTGTCCATGCCCATCGCGCTGCTCTCTGTGTATGACAAATCCGGGATCGTCGATCTGGCTCGCGGACTGCGCTCCGCGGGGTGGCGGATCGTCAGTAGCGGTGGCACCGCGAAGGCCATTTCTGAGGCCGGGTTAGAGGTCGCCGACCTTGCCGACCTCACCGGGCTGCCGGCCATTCTCGATCACCGCGTGGTCACGTTGCACCCCAAGGTGCACGGTGGTCTGCTGGCCGACCCCACGAAGCCCGAGCACCAGGCCGACATGGCTGCGCACGGTATCGAGGCGATCGATCTGGTCGTCGTCAACCTGTACCCGTTCAGCAGCAACCCCAGCATTGAACTGATCGACATCGGTGGCCCGGCGATGGTGCGTGCGGCCGCGAAGAACCACGCTCACGTCGGCGTCGTCGTGAACCCGTCCGACTACGGAGTCGTGCTCGACGAGATCACGAACAACGGCGCGTTGTCGTCGGGCACTCGTCGCCGCCTGGCCCGCGATGCGTTCGCCACGATCGCTGCATACGACGCCGCCATCGCAAACTGGTTCGATGCCCCGTCACCCGACTCGAAGGACGAACTGCCGATCGGTCTGCACCTGTCGCTCGAGCGCGCGCAGACGTTGCGCTACGGCGAGAACCCACACCAGCAGGGCGCCCGCTACCGCTTGGCCGGTGCCATCAGTTGGTGGGACACCGCAGTGCAACATCAAGGCAAGGAACTGAGCTACCTCAACCTGTACGACACCGAGGCCGCGTGGAAGCTGGTGCAGCGCTTCGGCCGTCCGGCATGCGTGATCGTGAAGCACGCGAACCCGTGCGGTGTGGCCGTAGCCGACACCATCGAGGAGGCCTATGTGCTGGCCAACGCGTGCGATCCGGTCAGCGCGTTCGGTGGCATCGTGGCGCTCAACCGGCCTGTGCCGGTCGCGCTGGCTGAGGCGCTCGCCCCGGTGTTCACGGAGGTCGTCGTCGCCCCGTCGTACGCGCCCGAGGCGCTCGAGGTGTTCGCCAAGAAGGGCAACCTGCGGGTGATGTCCGCCGGTGCACCGAAAGGGTCTGCACTCGACCTACGCGTGATCGATGGCGGTCTGCTGGTGCAGCAGGTGGACTCCGTCTCGCCGAACCGGTCGACCTGGCAGGTCGTCACTACCGAACAACCCACCCCCGAACAGTGGGGAGACCTTGAGTTTGCGTGGCAGGTATGTGCGGTGGTCAGCAGCAACGCCATCGTCTACGCCAAGGATGGTCAGGCGTTCGGTATCGGTGCGGGTCAGCAGAACCGTCTCGACAGCGCGCGCATCGCCGCCGACCGCTCGGCCGGTCGGGCCGTGGGCGGGGTATGCGCGAGCGACGCATTCTTCCCGTTCCGCGACGGCCTCGATGCCGCTGCTGCGGCGGGAATCACGGCCGTGATCCAGCCCGGTGGCAGCGTGCGTGACGCCGAGGTGATCGCCGCCGCCGATGAACATGGCATCGCCATGGTGTTCACCGGAGAACGGCACTTCCGTCACTGACCCGGCGACTCCGCTGACGGCGACTCCGCTGACTCGACGGGCTGAGCCGACCTGATCGCGGCGGCAGCGAGCGCGACAGCAACGAGCAACAGGCCGACGGTGATCGCGACACCACCGGTGCTCGACGACGACTTGGGCTTCCATTCCCAGGCGACGACCCAGACAAGGCCGAGCGACGACATCAGCGCCCCTGCCCATGTGGTGGTGCGGCGCGCTCCATGTGATCCGACAATGCAGACGATCAGTCCGACGATGGTGACGAACACGCCGCCTGACGACCCGTCGAACTTGTTGGCCAGCAGGGCTGTTCCCGTGACAGCGGTGACGAGGCCCGCGGCGGCGAAGGCGGTGGCGGTGCCGCGACGACCACGTCGGTCGAGCCACCACGTGAGGCTCAAGAACAGCGCCGCGCCGATCAGGTAGATGGCGCCCTGTTCGCCGATGTTGTCGGTGACCTTGAGGGGCAGCACTCCGTTGGTCGTGTCAGATGCATAGAGGTTCTGGCACTTGGCGTCGAAGCTGTCGAAGTCACCCTGTTGTATGTAGGTCTGGCACTTCTCGATCTGAGATGCGTTGTTGTCTCGAGCGCTGAGCGAGCCGAAGGATGCGACGAGTGCGATGGCCCCCAACGCGAGGAACAGGTTTCGGTTCTTGAACCCGGGTAGGGCCCATGCAGCGAGGAACAAGACGGCGAGTAGCGCACCGGTCCAGAACGAGTCGGTGCCGTTGCTGACGGTGGCGCCGAGGCTGAACGCCGGGATGCCCACCAAGGCCACGCCCACTGCCATCGACTTGATTGCGGATACGGTGACGAAACTGCGTGCGGCCCACGCCACAGCGATCAGTGCCGCGCCGACGCCGATGAACTTGCTGCGAGTGGCGTTCTCGCCGACGATGGCAATCAGCAGCCCGAGACCCAACATGACGCCGCCGATGCCGGCGAACGCCGCCAACAGGCTGGGCGCAGGCCGTTCGGCGCTCTCCGTTCCCAGCCAGTCGAGCACGCGCGTGCTCAGTGCTGGGGCAATTTCGCCGCTGGCAACCGTCTGACCGTCCGCTTCGATCATCTGACACCTCCACGTGTTTTGTAAAGACTTGCACGCGTTCGGGTGCGGTCTGCGCCAAGCTGTGGAAAGTGGCACGCATCTCCGATCTCCTCGCCGGTGGGCGCACATGCTCCTTCGAGTTCTTCCCACCCAAGCATGAGGCTGGCTGGCTCAGCCTCGGGCGCACGATCTCCGAACTGGAAGACCTCCAGCCCGACTTCGTCAGCGTCACCTACGGGGCTGGTGGCAGCACGCGCACCAAGACCGCCGACCTGGTGAGCTGGGTACGCCGACAGACCGCCATCGCCCCGATGGCGCACCTCACGTGTCAGGGCCACACCCGCGCCGACATCCGCGACATTCTGATGGACTACCGGGCCGAGAACGTCGAGAACATCCTCGCCCTGGGCGGCGACCCACCGGCTCATGGAGCCGATCCGGTGCCCAGCGACTACCGCTTCAGCGGCGAGCTGGTGGACGACATTCGTGAGTTCGGCGGGTTCTCCGTCGGCGTGGCAGCGCACCCCGAGCTGCACCCTCGCTCGCCCGATCGCCTCACCGACCGACGGCACCTGGCCGACAAACTGCAGCGGGCCGACTTCGCGATCACGCAGTTCTTCTTCGACGTCGAGCACTACCGGCAGATGGTCGACGAGCTCGCCGACCTCGGCACCACCAAGCCGGTCGTGCCGGGCATCATGCCCATCAGCAACCTCGGGCAGGTGACGCGCATGGCACACATGAGCGGCGCCGAAGTACCGGAGTGGGTGCAGAAGGCGATGTCGAAAGCTGGCGACGACCTCGACGAAGGTGAACGGATCGGCGTCGAACTGGCCACCGAGTTGTGCGCCCGCCTGCTCGAAGCCGGTGCTCCGGGTCTGCACTTCTACACGCTGAACCGCAGTTGGGCGACGCGTCAGATCTTCGCCAACCTCAACCTCCGCGCGTAGCCCCTCCGCCCAGGCCCGCGCCCAGGCCCGCGCCCAGGCCCGCGCCCAGGCCCGCGCCCAGGCCCGCGCCGGCGACCCTCCAGCCCAGCCCAGCCCCTCGGCCCCCGGTTCCCGGCTCTGTGTCGCGGGTCTGACCGCCACCTCTGATGCACGAGGCCGCGACACAGACAGACCCGCCGGCGACCGGCCCGGCCTCTCGGCCCCCGGTTCCCGGCTCTGTGTCGCGGGTCTGACCGCCATCTCTGATGCACGAGGCCGCGACACAGACAGGGATGCCGGGGATGCCGGGGGAGGGAAGGGGGCGTCCGCTAGTACGCGCTGCTGTCCGCGCGACGTAGCCTCTGGGCCATGCGCGCGTACGAAAACATCTTCATCAACGGTCAATGGATTGCCTCCACCGGCACCGACACGCTCTCGGTCACCGACTCCACGACCGAGGAGATCATTGCCACCATCCCCGACGGCAGCGCTGCCGACGTCGACAAGGCTGTCGCCGCCGCGAAGGCGGCGTTCCCGGCATGGAGTGCCCTGCCCAAGGAAGCCCGTGCCGAGTACCTGATGAAGATCCAGGCCGGGCTCGACGCTCGCACCGACGAACTCGCCAGCACTATCGCCCGTGAGGTCGGCATGCCGATCTTCCTCAGCAACATCATCCAGGCCGGTCTGCCGAAGGCCAACTTCGGCATCGCTGCCGGTCTGCTGTCCACCTACGAGTTCGAGCAGACCGTGGGCAACGCGCTCATCGTGCGTGAGGCCATCGGCGTCGTCGGCTGCATCACGCCGTGGAACTACCCGCTGCACCAGATCGCGCTGAAGGTTGCTCCTGCCCTCGCCGCTGGCAACACCGTCGTCGTGAAGCCCAGCGAGGTCGCCCCGATCAATGCGTTCATTCTCGCCGAGGTGATCGAGGCCGCTGGCCTGCCGGCCGGTGTGTTCAACCTCGTCACCGGCGTCGGCACGGTCGTCGGCGAAGCCATTGCGTCGCACCCCGATGTCGACATGGTCAGCTTCACCGGCAGCACCCGCGCCGGCAAGCGCGTCGCTGAAGTCGCCAGCCAGACTGTGAAGAAGGTGTCGCTGGAACTCGGTGGCAAGAGCGCCAACGTGATCCTGGCCGACGCCGACTTCGAGAAGGCCGTCAAGGACGGTGTAGCCAAGTGCTTGCTGAACTCCGGCCAGACCTGCACGGCGCTCACCCGCATGTTGGTGCCGCGCGAGCGCCTCGCCGAAGCGGCGCAGATCGCCGGTGCAGCAGCGGAGACGTTCACTCCCGGCAACCCGTTCGAGAAGACCACCCGCCTCGGGCCGCTCGTGTCGGCAGCTCAGCGCGAGCGTGTGCGCGGCTTCATCAACAAGGGCATCGAAGAGGGCGCCACACTGGTCACGGGTGGCGCGGCGAGCCCCGAGGGCCTCGACAAGGGATTCTTCGTCTCGCCCACGGTGTTCAGCAACGTCGACCGCACGATGACGATTGCCCGCGAGGAGATCTTCGGGCCGGTGCTGTCGATCATGCCGTACGACACCGAGGCCGAGGCGATCGAGATCGCCAACGACACCATCTACGGCCTGGCCGGTGGTGTGTGGGGCGAACCCGAACACGCCAAGGCAGTCGCCCGCCAGATTCGTGCTGGTCAGGTGGAAGTGAATGGCGGCCCGTTCAACGTCTTGGCGCCGTTCGGTGGCTACAAGCAGAGTGGACTCGGGCGTGAGGCCGGCACGTTCGGCTTCGAGGAGTTCACCGAGGTCAAGGCTCTCCTGCTCTGACGCAGCGTGGCGAGGGGCCAGAGCGCCTCGCAAGCGGCCCCTCGGGGCACCATACTGTTGACCCAATGTCGGCGCGCCCTTCCCGAATGCCTCAGGGCACGACCGCGGCGACGCTCAGTCGCGTGCCGTACCTGCCCGGTCTGGACGGGCTGAGGGCGCTCGCCGTCGTCGGTGTGATGATCTATCACGCCAACCACGACTGGCTTCCCGGTGGATTCCTTGGTGTCGAGGTGTTCTTCGTCATCTCCGGGTACCTGATCACGCTGTTGCTCATCGGCGAGCAGGAACGTACCGGGCGAGTCGATCTCACGCAGTTCTGGACCCGTCGTTTCCGACGTCTGCTGCCAGCCCTCTACGTACTGCTGGCGCTGGTCGCGGTGTACATCGCCGCGTTCTACTCGATCGCCCGGGAAGAGACCCGCGGCGACTTCATGGGCGGCATCTTCTACGTCAGCAACTGGTACCAGATCATCGTCGGTCAGGGGTACGGCAGCAGCGAGGCGTTCGTGCCGCTTCGCCACCTGTGGTCGCTGGCGGTGGAGGAGCAGTTCTACCTGCTGTGGCCGTTGGTGATGGTGTTCCTGCTGCGCCGTTCACGGGGTCGGCTGCCTTCGATCGGCGCCAAGTTGTTGCTCGTCAGCGTTGCCATCGCGCTCGTCGTCGCGGCGCTGTTCCAGAGTGGCCCAGTGGCGCTGTCGTGCAACGCGGAGTTCCACGCCGGCTGCTGGTCGGTGGGCGGCAAGTACATCAACGTCAACGACATGCTGTACCTCGGCTCGTTCTCACGCGCCGGTGGGCTGATGCTGGGCGCAGGGTTCGCCATGCTGTGGCGGCCAATGGCGGTCATCCGTGGACCGCTGCGCCAGAAGGGCCGTTTCCTCGACCTGCTGGCGCTCGGTGGGCTCGTGCTGCTCGTGTACCTGATGGGCACGATGTACCTGTCGAAGGCGTCGGGCTCGATCTACAACCCGTGGCTGTTCCGCGGCGGGTTCCTGATCACCGGAGTCGCGACGCTGCTGTTGGTGGCCGCAGCCACGCACCAGTTGGCGGCGACGGGGCAGTTACTGGGCAACCCACTGTTCCGTTGGATCGGCACGCGCAGCTACGGCCTGTACCTGTACCACTGGCCGATCTACCAGATCATCCGCAAGCAGGCGAACGTGCAGATGTCGGTGGCACAGGTGATCGCCGCAATGCTCATCGCTCTGCCGCTCACCGAGATCAGTTATCGCTTCATCGAGACCCCCATCCGTACGGGTCAGTTCCGCCAGATGCGCCGTTCGCTCACCCGTGGTGGAGCGCAGGCGCTGGCCTCGTTCAGCGTCGTCGCGCTCCTCGGCACCGCGGTGTACAGCCTGGTGTCGGCCGACCCACACTGCGTGGGTTCGGTGCGCTGCTCGTTGGTGAACGAGACCACCGATCCGGTCACCACCGATGGCGCCAGCGACACCACGCTGCCGGGTGACACCACGACGACCACCATCAAGTTGCCGCCGAAGCAGTACGTGGCCATCGGCGAGTCGGTGATGGAGGGTGCGTACGTCTACATGGAGACCGGCGGCATCTCCACGTTCGCCAAGGAGGGTCTCGGCCCCGAGGGTGTGAAGAACTCGGTGAAGAACCGCCGCAACGAGGGTGTCATCGGCACGGGCACAGTGATCGTCATCCAGGTGGGTCACAACGCACAGATCAGCCAGCCGCAAATTGATGCGATCATGGCCGAGGTGCCCGCCGACGCAGGGCAGGTGTGGTTCATGACCGTGCACGGCGATGCCGCATGGGTCACCGGCAACAACGCAGTCATCCGCGCGATCCCGCTGAAGTACCCGTCGGTGAAGCTCATCGACTGGGACAAGGAGTCGGCTGGCACCAAGCTGTGCTCGGACGGCATGCACCTCACGTGCGGCAAAGGTGACGCCACCAAGATCTTCTACACCAACGTGATCCTGAAGGCGCTCGGCTTGCCCACGGTGTGACGGGCTTCGCAGCGCGCGGGCTTCCTGACGGACCCCGTCGCGACCTACGATTCCAGCTATGACTACTCCTGTTCGTGTTGCTGTCACCGGCGCTGCCGGCCAGATCGGCTACAGCCTCCTGTTCCGTATCGCCTCGGGTTCCATGCTCGGCCCCGACACCCCTGTCATCCTGCAACTGCTCGAGATCACGCCGGCCCTCGGCGCGCTCGGCGGCGTGAAGATGGAACTCGACGACTGCGCGTTCCCGCTGCTCGCCGGCGTGGTGTGCACCGACGACGCCAACGTGGCGTTCGGCGATGCCGACGTGGCCCTGCTCGTGGGCGCGATGCCACGCAAGGCCGGTATGGAGCGTGCCGACCTGCTCACCGCCAACGGTGGCATCTTCAAGCCGCAGGGTAAGGCGCTCAGCGCTAGCGCCAAGAAGGACATCAAGATCCTCGTCGTCGGCAACCCGGCCAACACCAACGCGCTGATCGCGCAGCAGAACGCCCCCGACCTCGACCCGGGCCGCTTCACGGCGATGACCCGCCTCGACCACAACCGTGCCGTCAGCCAGCTCGCGCAGCGCACCGGCACCACGGTGAACGACGTCACCAACATGACCATCTGGGGCAACCACTCGGTCACCCAGTTCGCCGACCTGTACCACGCCAAGGTGGGTGGCAAGAACGCGTACGACGCTGTCAACGATCACGCGTGGTACGCCGACACGTACCTGCCCACCGTCGCCAAGCGCGGTGCCGCGATCATCGAGGCCCGTGGTGCCTCGTCGGCCGCCTCGGCCGCCAACGCTGCGGTCGATCACATCCGCTCGTGGTCGCTCGGTACGCCCGAGGGCGACTGGGTGAGCATGGCCGTCGTCAGCGACGGCAGCTACGGCGTGCCCGAGGGCCTGGTGTCGTCGTTCCCGTGCGTGTGCAAGGACGGCAAGTACTCGATCGTGCAGGGCCTCGACATCAACGAGTTCAGCCGCGGCAAGATCGACGCCTCCACCGGCGAGTTGGGCGAAGAGCGCGACGCCGTCCGCGAGCTCGGCCTGATCTGACGCCACTCACCTAACGCATCGGCTTCTGGGAAGGAATCTTCCCACCCGGCTGTCTGGGAAGGATCAGTTCCGGTTTCCGGGACGGATCCTTCCCAGTTGCCGTTTTCGGGACGAGATTTCGGGACCGGCTCAGCCGATGGCGAGCTCGCAGGCGACTTCCATCATCCGATCGACGCCCACTTTCAGCTCGGCGTCGCTGATGCGCACCGCCTGCTGCTCACTGGCGATGAGATCGCTGATCGTGGCGATGCACAGCGTCTCGATCTTGTGCAGTGCGCCGAGCGTGTAGAGCACGGCGGCTTCCATCTCGACGGCGAGGTGACCGCGGTCCTTCCAGCGCTGCATGATGCCTTCGCGGCGGTCGTAGAACAGCGCCGACGACACGATCGGGCCGACATGCACGCGGGCGCCCTTCTCGCGCGACAACTGCACGGCACGCTCGACGAGCGAGTAGGTGGCGGTGGGCGAGTGCGCCTCGCCGTCGGTGAGCTGGCTGACGATCTGGTCGTCGGCCGTGGCGCTCATCGCGACCACGGTGTCGGCCATCTGTAGGCCGTCGGCCAGACCTCCGGCGGTACCGACGCGGATGAGGCGCGTGGCGCCCAACTGGATCAGTTCGCTGTAGTAGATCGCGGCGCTGGCACATCCCATGCCAGCCGCCTGCACGCTGATCGGCTTGCCCTTGTACGTGCCGGTGAAGCCGAGTTCTCCGCGCTCCTCGTTCACCTGGCGTGCGCCCGGGTCGAAGAACGTCTCGGCGATGTACTTGGCGCGGCGCGGGTCGCCCGGCACCAGTACGGCACTCGCGTAATCGGATGCTTCGGCGCGGATGTGGATCGGCATGCGCCCAGCGTAGAGCGTGCTGGCCTGGCGGTGGTGCGGGACCTTTGCCCCTACGCACTGGCTGCTCGCCCAAGAAATAATAACTGCATTCACCCGAAATAAATGGGAAGCGGAGGATGTCATGTCGGAGGAACGCAAGGGTGACGGTTGGTGGGTGGTCACCTTCGTCGTCGGGGTGCTCGGCCTGATCATGGGTGTCGTCGGAATCGCCATGGCCTCGGGCAGGTCAGATGGCATCGCCGCATCGGCCGATGCACCTGCAGCCACCGGGGCCGTCGACTTCGACGTCACCCTGGCTGACATCTCGGTGACGCCCTCGTCGATCGACGTACCCGCTGGGAAGGTGGTGACCCTGCATGTCACGAACACCGGCACCCTCGCACACGACTTCAAGGTGATGGGAATGAACGGCCTGGGAGCGATGAAGACCGGCGAGAAGGTCGACCTGGAGATCGGACCGTTCACCGCCGACACTGAAGTGTGGTGCACCGTGGCGGGTCACAAGGAGGCGGGGATGAAGATGGCCGTCCATGTCCTGGGCGGTACCGGTGCGGTCGACGCTGCGTCCGCGGCGACAGCGGCCGCTGATGTTTCCGCCAAGATCGACGGGACGGCCATGCCGCCCGAGGGTTGGACAGGTCGCGACCCGCAACTGGGCCCGGCCCTCCCGGGAACGATGCACGAGATTGCGTTCGACGCGGTTGAGACCACCATGGAGGTCGCCCCCGGCGTCACCCAGCAGATGTGGAGTTTCAATGGTCAGGTGCCCGGCCCAATCCTGCACGGCAAGGTGGGCGACACGTTCCGCATCACGCTGACCAACAAGGGCTCGATGGGCCACTCGATCGACTTCCACGCCAGCAAGGTCGCGTGGAGCGACGAGATGCGCACCATCCAACCCGGTGAATCGCTGGTGTACGAGTTCCAGGCCGATTACGCGGGTGCGTTCATGTACCACTGCGGCACGGTGCCGGCATTGCACCACATCGGAAACGGGATGTACGGCGCGATCATCATCGACCCGCCCGTCCTGGCACCTGTGACTCAAGAGTTCGTGGTCGTCCAGAGCGAGCTGTACCTCGGTGCCCAGGGTGCACCGGGCAATCTCACGAAAATGATGAACGAGCAGTTCGACGCCGTTGTCTTCAATGGCTACTTTGCGCAGTACAAGTTCGCCCCCATCCATGTCGTGGCGGGTCAGCGCTACCGCCTCTGGGTGGTGGATGACGGCCCGAACGAGAACTCGGCATTCCACATTGTCGGCACCATCTTCGACACGGTGTTCAAGGAGGGTGCGTACCTGCTGCAGCCCGATGCGTCACACGGCGGGTCGCAGGTGCTCGATCTCCAACCGGCACAGGGTGGGTTCGTCGAGTTCACCTTCGCCGAGGATGGCCTCTACCCCTTCGTCACCCACAAATTCGCCAATCCTGGGAAAGGCGCTCTTGGGTTCTTCGCCGTCGGGAATGTCGACACCAGCAAACTGACCGGGCATTGAGCCCGCTCGTTCGGGAGAAGCGCAATGTGCGAGGGTGCACCCGTATGGCGGCACGAACGATTCACTCACCAGGTACGGAAATCCTCCGTGCGAAAGCACTCAGCACACCCAGCAGGGTCGACATCCTGGCTCGCTTGCAACGTGCCACCTCGCCGCTGACGGCCGCAGATCTTGCGACTGCAATGGCGATGCACCACACCGCAGTGCGCGAACATCTCGCGCTGATGCTCGATGCTGGCCTCGTGCGCGGCGCCCCCTTACCGATCATCGGTCGTGGGCGCCCGCGCACCGGGTACAGCGCGGTCGAGCTACTCGACGAAGCGGCGAGGTACCGCGCCCTCGCAGGGATGCTGGCGCATGGTGTGCAAGCAGGACTCAGCGCTCGCGAGTCGGGTCGAGTCGCCGGTGCGCAGGTCTCACCACAGCCCGGTGGTGCGGTTGTGACGCTGCGCGATGAGGCCGAGCGATTGGGCTTTCAGCCGCAGGTGCGGGTGAAAGGGACAGTCCACAACATCGTGTTGAAACACTGCCCGTTCGCAGCGCTCGCTGTCGAGCGACCAGAGACGGTGTGCGATCTGCACCTGGGGCTTGCGGAAGGTATCTGCGAACTGCACGACGGCGTCGTGGTGGAGGGGCTGAAGCTGGCTGATCCACGCAAGGGTGGATGCCGCATCACCGTTCGGACGGCGCCGGCGGCTCGCCGCACTACTTGAGGAACTTGCTGGTGGTGTTGTCGGCGAGCACCTTGCCGCCGGTCTGGCACGTAGGGCAGTACGCCACGGTGTATCCGCTGTAGCTGACCGAGCGGATTGCGTCGCCGCACTCGGTACACGGTTGCCCCACGCGATGATGCACGCGGCTGGGGCGGTCGCCCGACGAACTCATGTCAGGTCGGGTGCGTTCGTATGCAAGGCCTTCGTCGATGGTGTCGTGGATTGCTTGCAGCACAGCGCGTGCACCCACTTCGCCGAGCTTCCCAGTCATCGCGAACGGCGATACTCGCGCTCGGTGACACACCTCGTTGGCCAGCATCCTGCCTAACCCGGCGATGTGATGCTGATTGCGCAGGAACCCGTGCACGCGCATGTTGTCGGTTGCGAACGCAGTGGCGAGCATCGTCGGGGTGTAATCGAGCACGTCAGGGCCGAGCTGGTCGAGTGGTGGCCCGTCGAGTGCGGCCGTGGCCACACACCAGATACCGGCCCGGCGCTCTCTCCCGGCTTCGGTGAGCAATAGCGCCGGACCGTCGGCAAACACGAAACGGGCCTGGCCGTTGCGCGGCTTGGCTGATTGGGCGGAGTCCACCAGCAACCGGCCGGCCTGCATCAGGTGGACCACGAAGTGGATCGGTCCGAAGTCGAGCAGCAGGTACTTGCCACGCCTGTGCACCCTGAGGAGTGGACTGCCGTACGCGTCCTCACATCGCGGCAGCACCGTCTTCAGCGCAGTGAAGTTGAACAGCACGAACTTCTGCAGCACTGCGTCGCGGAACTGCTCGGTCAGCCGCTCGGCGTGCGCCTGCACCTCGGGAAGTTCGGGCATGTCCGGGTGCCCTCGGTGCTCAGGTGTACTCGGTGTGCTCGCGCACCGTGCGGAACACTGCGTCGAGCGCCGCAAAGACTGCTTGGCTCTGCATCAGCACCTGCTGGCCGCCGGTGAGCAGGATGCGGCCCTTGATGAACGCCTCCTGCGCGTTGATCGTGCCGGTGGCCACGCCAACGGCGGTTTCCCACGTCTGCTCCATACGCACGTCTTCTGGGAACGCGCTGCCAGCTCCGAAACGGGCGGTGCCGTCGCCCACTTGCAAGTGGTACACCACGGTGCCCTCCGGGCCGTCGGTCACCGCCTGGGTCACGCCGAGCGTGTGTTCGCTCGCCAGACGCTGGAGTTCGTCGTTGGCAGCGACCGCTGCCGTGAGGGCATCGAGCCATTCGAGGCTGAGGTATCGGATCACGCCCATAGTCTGGCGCGCGTGTTCACCGATCGCGACGAACTTGAACACCACGGTGCCGCCGCCGAGGCGTGGTGGTGGTGGGGTCAGAGCGCTGATGCCACGGTCGGGTTGTTCGTTGGCCTGCACGTGCGTGGTCAGCGATTCGATTACCGCGCCGGCCTGTGGCGGCGTGGGCAACCGTTTGTGTACATCGAGGAACTCGGCGGCACGGGTCGCCGCGCCGGGTTGGAACTGAAGCCGCCGGAGATGTGGGCCGATCACATGTGCGACGTCCCGTTCGGCCAGTGGAGCGTCGGCAACGAGGCGCATGGAGTGTTGCTCGACGACCCCTGCGATGCGGTCGTGCGTCCGTACGGTACGCCGGTGCCGGTTACGTTCGACATCGAGTGGTACGCCGCTGGCGAGGCGTATTCGGTGCAGCACGGCTATGAGCAGGCGGGTGAAATCGATGCGGTGATCGAGCTGACCGAGGGTGATTTGCGTGTCCAGGGGCCGGGTCGTCGACTGCACGTGTGGGGTGAGGGGTCGTGGCCCGACCCATTGGTGATGCTCACTCGCGCGGGGTGGATGCCGCCTACCTTGTAGGGCGATGAGTTACGGCCGCGACATCCTTGACGATTTCGAACAGTCCAAGCGTGGGCCCGCGTACCGCATTGTGGCTGCCGTACATGGTCTGCTGGTGGAGGACCGGTCGAGTGGGTTCTGCGGCGACGTGGTGAAGGTCGATGCGCGTGCAGTCACGCTGCGCGACCGCAATGGTCGCGAGCGCGAGTTCGTCATGCGTCCTGGGACGTTCCTCATCGACGGAAAACCGGTCACGCTCACTCGACCTGCGCCAGCACCCGCCTCGACCGGACCCAAGATCACGGCCAGCGGGTCGGTCGCTGCCCCCAAGCCCGCCCGTGCCCGACTCGCTGCCGCCAGTCGCATCTGGGTGGAAGGCAAACACGACGCCGAGCTGGTGGAGCACGTATGGGGTGACGACCTGCGCGAAGCAGGCATCGTCGTCGAGCCGATGCACGGCCTCGACGACGTTGTGGCGATGGTTGCCGAGTTCCGTCCCGGCCCCGATCGGCGGCTTGGCATCCTCGTCGACCACCTCGTGACCGGCAGCAAGGAGGCCCGCCTGGCCGCTCAGATCGCAGGGCCATGGGTGCTCGTCACCGGCCATCCGTTCATCGATGTATGGGCCGGTGTGTGGCCACGCGTGATGGGTCTGCAGGAATGGCCGAATGTGCCTCGCGGCGTGCCGTGGAAAGAGGGCCTGTGCGCAGCCCTTGGCACCGACGTTGCCGGGTTCTGGCCGCGGCTGCGGAACACGGTGCACACCTACGCCGACCTGCGCCCCGAACTCGTCGGCGCCGTCGAACAACTCATCGACTTCGTCACCCAGTAGTCAAGTCGGCGTTCAGGTCTGGACTGGTCTGCTGCCACCGCCGACTTGACGGGGTCAGGCGGCCGCGGTTTTGGCGGCCTTGCGGTGCTTCATCAACTCGAGCGCGAGGGGCAGCACCGAGATGCCAACGATGGCGATCGCAGCCAGCTCGATGTTGTTCTTCACGACATCGATCTCGCCCATGAAGTAGCCGAGCGTGGTGATACCAGCGCCCCACAGCACGCCACCGATCACGTTGAACGTGATGAACGTGCGGTAGTGCATCTTGCTGGCGCCGGCCACGGTGGGAACGAACGTGCGCACGATGGGCACGAAGCGAGCGAGGATGATGGTCTTCGAGCCGTGCTTGGCGAAGAACGCCTCAGCCTTCTTCACGTTGTCCGGGTGGAAGAAGCGACTCTCTTCGCGCTTGAACAGCGCCGGGCCCAGCTTGTGGCCGATCATGTAGCCGACCTGGTCGCCGACGATGGCGGCGACGGCGCATGTGAGCGCCACCCAGGGGAGTGCCGGCAGATGATGTCCGCCGGCACTGGACGACAGGAAGCCGCCGAAGAACAGCAGCGAATCACCGGGCAGGAAGAAGCCGACGAGGAGACCTGATTCGGCGAAGACGATGGCGGCCAACACGATCAGGCCGCCCTTCTCCACCCATTTGTTCGCGAAGTCCAGCAGTCCGAGCATCCGGCGAGGCTAGCGGCGAAAAGCACGAAGGCCCGGGCACATGGCCCGGGCCTTCAGAGTGCTGTTGGCAGCGTCAGACAGCGGCGGTGATTCCGCTGGGCTTGCGGCTGCTGTACACGATGGCACCGATCAGCACGACCAGCGCAGCGGCGGCGATGCTGAAGCGAGCGCCGTCGTTGTTCTGCAGGCTGATGATCGCCGGCAGGGTCAGCAGGCTGACGAGGTTCATCACCTTGATCAACGGGTTGAGCGCCGGGCCGGCAGTGTCCTTGAACGGGTCGCCGACGGTGTCGCCGATGACGGCAGCCTTGTGGGCGTCGCTGCCCTTGCCACCGTGGTTACCGTCCTCGATGTACTTCTTGGCGTTGTCCCATGCGCCACCTGCGTTGGACAGGTAGTTCGCCATGAGCTGGCCGACGAGGATGACGGCGGCGAGGAACGCGCCGAGCGCCTTCCAGTCGAGGCCGAAGCCGATGACCACCGGGGTGAGCACTGCGAGCAGGGCCGGGGTGGCCAACTCACGCAGTGACGCCTCGGTGCAGATGTCGATGACCGGGCCGTACTCGGGCAGCTTCTCGCCACGCATGATCTTGCCGTCGGCGAACTGCTTGCGCACTTCTTGCACCACGACACCGGCGGTACGACCGACGGCGCGAATGGCGAACGACGAGAACAGGAACGGCACGGCGCCACCGATGAGGAGACCGATGAAGATCTTCGGGTCGGCAACGTTGATCGCCAGCTCGGGGGCCTTGAACACGCCGTCCTTCAAGTTGACGGCGACGATCTTGAGTTCGTCACCAGCCGTCTCGATGAAGCTGGCGAACAGGGCCACCGCAGCAATGACTGCCGAACCAATCGCGAAGCCCTTGGTGACGGCCTTGGTGGTGTTGCCCACCGCGTCGAGGGCGACCATGATCTTCTGCGGCTCGCCGTGGAACTCGCCGCTCATCTCAGCGATACCGGCAGCGTTGTCGCTGACGGGGCCGAACGTGTCCTCCGAGACGATGACGCCGGTGGTGGCGAGCATGCCCATGCCGCACAGGGCGACGAGGTACAGCGAGAACGTCAGGTTGCCGCCACCGAGGGCGAGGGCGGCACCGATGGCGATGGCAATGGCGATGACGGCGTAGACCGAGCTCTCCATACCGCTGGCGGTACCGGCGAGCACCACGGTGGCCGGACCGGTCTCAGTGGCCTCAGCGATGTCCTTCACGGGCTTGTAGTGGGTGCCCGTGTAGTACTCGGTGAGCCGGCTGATCAGCTGGGCCAGGACGAGGCCGATGGCCACAGCGCCGAAGCACTTCCAGCCAGCGTGGTCGTTGTTGTCGTTGCCCACGTAGGTGAGCGACACGATGAGCGTGCCGATGAGCGTGAGTGAGCCAGCAACGAGGAAGCCCTTGTTGATCGGCTTGAGGGCGTCGGTCTCGCCCTCCTTGGCCTTCACGGCGAACACGCCGAAGATGGAGGCCACCACACCGATGGCACGAGCGGCCAGCGGGAAGATCAGGCCGAGCGCCGGGTTGGCGCCCACCGAGTTGAACGCAGCCACACCGAGGATGATCGAGGCGACGAGGGTGACCTCGTAGCTCTCGAACAGGTCGGCGGCCATGCCGGCGCAGTCGCCCACGTTGTCGCCCACGTTGTCGGCGATGGTGGCCGGGTTGCGCGGGTCGTCTTCGGGGATACCGGCCTCGACCTTGCCGACGAGGTCGGCGCCGACGTCAGCGGCCTTGGTGAAGATGCCGCCACCGACGCGCAGGAACAGTGCGAGTAGCGAGCCACCGAAGCCGAAGCCGATGAGGATCGCCGAGCTGGTGTTCTGGAACACCATGATGATGCCGGTGGCACCCAGCAGGCCGAGGCCCACGGTGAACATGCCAGCGACGCCGCCGGTGCGGAACGCCACCGTCAGTGCTCTGGGCATGCTGCCGGTGAGGGCGGCGGCGGCAGTGCGGACGTTGCCGCGGGTGGCCAGGGTCATACCGATGTAGCCGGTGAGACCAGATGCCAGACAGCCGAGGATGAAGGCGATCGTGCGGAACGTACCGGACTGCAGGTACGAGAGAGCCTCGCCGCTGTCGCCCGGCTTGTTGATCGCCTTGCTCGTGAAGAACACGATGGCCGCGAGCGGAACGAGGATGACCGCAATCGTCTTGAACTGGCGCTTCAGGTAGGCCAAGGCGCCTTCCTGGATGGCCTTGGCGATCTCCTTCATCTTCGGCGAGCCCTCATCCTCGGCCATGACGAGCTTGGCGAGGATGAAGCCGACGACGATGGCGATGAGCGCGGCTGCGGCAGACAACAGAAGAACGGCCCACTCGCCACCCCTCAACTTGAATACCTGATAACCGCCCTCTGCGATAAGTGCTGGCACCGGATAACTCCAGGGTGTCTCGGGCGCGGTGGGTTCCACCGTGCGAGTTGGGCAATGCGGGAAGAGTGTAGAGAGTCGACGGCGGTCTGAGGAAGTTTTCCTTCGCGGGCCTCCCGATCCAGAGTGAAGTTCTCTCCGGCGGCTGCGCCGTTGTAGCGTTCGTCGCTGACACTCGTGTCAACAGGACTCCCACTCAACGACGAAAGGCCGTCACACGATGGCACAAGCGATGCAGTCCCGCGGTCCGGTCACCGGCACAGCGGCGACACCCAAGAAGCGCCGCAAGTTCTTCCTGCTCGACTTCTACGACACGGCCGTCGGCAAGAAGTACGTGATGGCCATCACCGGCATCATGCTGCTCGGTTTCGTGCTGGTGCACATGATCGGCAACCTGAAGATGTACCTGGGCGCCGAGCACATCAACGACTACGGCGAGTTTCTTCGCAACTTGCTCGTGCCGATCATGCCGCGCACCGTCGTCCTGTGGCTGATGCGGGGTGGCCTCCTCACGGCCGGTGCCCTGCACGTGCATGCGGCAGTCAGCCTCACCCGTCTGAACCACAAGGCCCGCTCGGTCAAGTATCAGGGCCCGCGCGACTATCAGATCGCAAACTTCGCCAGCCGCACCATGCGCGCGACGGGTGTCATCGTGCTCCTGTTCCTCTTCTGGCACCTCGCCGACCTCACGTGGGGCTGGTGGAACGCCACGGGAGCGAAGGCCGCCGACGGCCCGTTCGTGCGTGGCGACGCGTACGGAAACATCGTGCGCAGCTTCGAGCGCGTACCGGTGTCGGTGCTGTACATCGTGGCCAACATCGCGTTGGGCACGCACCTGTACCACGGTGTCTGGAGCCTGTTTCAGTCGATGGGCTGGAACAACCCCAAGTTCAAGGAATGGCGCCGCTACCTCGCGGTGGCCTTCGCCACGATCATCGTGGTTGGCAATGTGTCGTTCCCGATCGCCGTTCTGGCCGGGATTGTCGGGAAGTGAACGAGATGACTGATTCGCTGCTCCAGAGCAACACCCCCGCCGGCTCGATCGCCGACAAGTGGGACAACTACAAGGCCGACATGAAGTTGGTCAACCCGAACAACAAGCGCAAGTTCAAGGTGCTCGTGGTTGGTAGCGGCCTGGCCGGTGCTTCGGCGGCGGCATCGCTCGCCGAGCTGGGCTACGACGTCGAGGTCTTCACGTTCCACGACTCGCCGCGTCGCGCGCACTCCATCGCTGCGCAGGGCGGCATCAACGCCGCCAAGAACTATCGCGGCGACGGCGACAGCGTGCACCGTCTGTTCTACGACACCATCAAGGGCGGCGACTTCCGCTCCCGTGAGGGCAATGTGCACCGCCTCGCGCAGGTCAGCGTCAACATCATCGACCAGATGGTGGCCCAGGGTGTGCCGTTCGCTCGCGAGTATGGCGGGCTGCTGGACACTCGTAGCTTCGGCGGCTCGCAGTTGCAGCGCACGTTCTACGCCCGTGGCCAGACCGGCCAGCAGCTGCTGTTGGGCGCGTACCAGCAGCTCGCTCGCCAGATCGGCCTCGGTACCGTCAAGTTGTGGAACCGCGTCGAGCTCGTCGACACGGTCACCGTCGACGGCCGCTGCGCTGGCATCGTCACCCGCGACCTCGTCACCGGTGAAGTGCGTTCGCACGCCGGCCACGCCACAGTGCTGTGCACCGGCGGCTACGGCAATGCCTTCTTCCTGTCGACGAACGCAATGAACTGCAACGTCACGGCCGCATGGCGTGCGCACCGCAAGGGTGCGTACTTCGCCAACCCGTGCTACACGCAGATCCACCCCACCTGTATCCCGCAGGCCGACGACACGCAGTCGAAGCTGACGCTGATGAGCGAGTCGCTGCGCAACGACGGTCGCGTGTGGGTGCCGCTCAATGCCGGCGATAATCGTGCGGCCGCCGAGATCCCCGAAGCCGAACGCGACTACTACCTCGAGCGTCTGTACCCCAGCTTCGGCAACCTGGCCCCTCGCGACATCTCGTCTCGTGCCGCCAAGCGCGCCGTCGATGGCGGCCGCGGTGTCGGCCCGCTGAAGAACGGTGTCTACCTCGACTTCTCGGCAGCCATCTCCCGCCTCGGCAAGGACACCGTCAAGGAGCGCTACGGCAACTTGTTCGACATGTACGAGCGCATCACCGGCGAGAACCCGTACGACATTCCGATGCGCATCTACCCGGCCAGCCACTACACGATGGGCGGCCTGTGGGTCGACTACGAGTTGATGACCACGATCCCCGGCCTCTATGCCGCGGGTGAGGCCAACTTCTCCGACCACGGTGCGAACCGTCTCGGCGCCTCGGCCCTGATGCAGGGTCTGGCCGACGGCTACTTCGTGTTGCCGTACACCATTGGCAACTACCTCGCCCCGATGCTGAACAAGCCAGTGCCCGGCACTGATCACGAGGCGTTCAAGACGGCTGAGAACGAAGCCCGCGGCCGCTTCCAGACGTTCCTCGACATCAAGGGCACCCGGTCGCCCGACCACTTCCACCGCGAACTCGGAAAGATCATCTGGGATCGCTGCGGTATGGAGCGCTCGGCCGAGGGTCTGCAGCAGGCACTCACCGACATCCCGGCCCTGTACGACGAGTTCAAGACCGACCTGCGGGTCACCGGTACCGGGTCCAGCGTCAACCAGACGCTCGAGAAGGCCGGTCGTGTCGACGACTTCTTCCAGCTCGGCATGCTGATGTGTCGCGATGCGCTCGAGCGCAACGAAAGCTGCGGCGGTCACTTCCGTTCGGAATACCAGGACGAGGAAGGCGAAGCCCAGCGCGACGACGACAACTTCGCCCATGTCGCCGCATGGGAGTTCACTGGCGACCCGATGAAGTCCAACCGTCACAAGGAAGAACTCGAGTTCGAGACGATCCACCTCGCGAAGCGGAGCTACAAGTGAGTAATCACCTCCAGAACCTCAACCTCAAGATCTGGCGTCAGGACGGTCCTGCAGACAGCGGCCGTTTCGAGAGCTACCTGGTCGGCAGCATCAGCGACGAGGCCTCGTTCCTCGAGTTGCTCGATGTGTTGAACGAGCAACTCATCGGCGAGGGTCAGGACGCAATCGCCTTCGACCACGACTGTCGCGAAGGTATCTGCGGTACGTGTTCGCTGATGATCGACGGCCAGGCCCACGGTCCGCAGCGCGGTACGGCAACGTGTCAGTTGCACATGCGGAAGTTCGCCAGCGGCGACACGATCGTCGTCGAGCCATGGCGCGCCACAGCGTTCCCGATCCTCAAAGACCTGATGGTCGACCGTTCACCGCTCGACCGCATCGTCGAGGCCGGTGGTTTCATCACCGCTGCCACCGGTGGAGCGCCGGACGCGAACATCATCCCGATCCCTAAGCCCGTCGCCGACGCGGCGATGGACGCCGCCGAATGCATTGGTTGCGGTGCCTGCGTGGCGGCCTGTCCGAACGGCGCGGCGAACCTGTTCACCGCCGCCAAGGTCAGCCACCTCAACCTGCTGCCGCAGGGTCAGGCCGAGCGCTGGAGCCGTGTCGAGGCGATGGTCGAGACGATGGACGAGTACTTCGGTTCGTGCACGAACCACGGTGAGTGCGAGGCGGCATGCCCGAAGAGCATCAGCATCGATTTCATCGCGATGATGCACAAGGACTTCCGCCGGGCGAAGGTCAAGAACCGCACGCTGATCAGCCAGATCTAGCGGCCGCGTTCTGCGCTGCGGCCGATCTGCACGGCACGCACCGCTCGTGCCATACGGATGAACACATGCTCGTCGTATGGTTTCATACGTTCGACGAACTCGGCGGAGGGACCGTTCGACCGCCATTCATGGTAGGTCGAGTACTCGTCGTCGGTCATCGCCAGTAGGTGCTCGGCGAGTGCCTGCGGGGATGCGAAGTCGTCAGCGATGATGCAGCAGTGCCGTGTCGGAAGAAAGTCGCGGACGTTCGGCGAACCGCGGTAGATCGGCACGGACCCGGCGCGTAGTGGTTGTACGAGCTTCTCGGTGACATAGTCGACATTTCGTGAGTTCTCGAATGCGATCGTAAAGCGGTAGCCAGCGATGGTGTCCAGCTTTGTCGTCCGCCCAGCATCAACGGCGAGGTGTGTAGTGCGTCCAACTCTTCCGTACGAATCGATGGGCAGATTGCGTCCCAGAGCGTGGTGTAGAAGCTCGTGTGTTCCTCGAAGCTGTTGGTCAGGTTCGGGGTGCTGCGGGCAAGGCTAGTTCGCCGGGTTGATCGGTGAGGTCAGCGACGCTGGCGGCGGCGATGTAGCGGCGTTCGGC
>CAEZYF010000015.1_pt1 | contig 83826 bp, 85 predicted proteins | sample 7265441 | NCBI WGS metagenome assembly CAEZYF01 (sample SAMEA6813927, study PRJEB35770) | freshwater metagenome | biome: Freshwater; feature: Freshwater reservoir; material: water | place: Czech Republic | collected 2017-04-14 | depth 30m m | reverse complement strand
GCGGTGGGGGCGACGATGGTGATGTTGGCGATGATGCCGGTGGCGTTGGTGGGGATGGTGCAGTTGCCGTTGGTGCCCCACACGTTGAACGTGACGTTTTCGCCGGTGCCGATGGGTGTGTTGCGTGTGCCGACGTTGTCGGGAGCGACACGTGTGTCGGCGAGGCGGCAGGGGGTGATGGTGACGATCGCCGATGGTGTGGCGGGTGCGCCAGCGTCAGCGCCGAAGCGGTAGGCGACCACCGAGGCGAGCACCGCCGCGGCCGTCGCTGCGGCGATCGTGCGTGCACGGCGGGAGCGGGTAGTGGGCATGTTGGCCTCCGATCACAGTTGATGCAACTGTGGGAGCGTGGTGGCGTCCTGATTAGGGCCTTTAGTCACACCTGGCGCCTGGGGGCCGTTCGCTGCCGACCCGAAGGCCGACGGACGGGTCGCCGATGCTCTCTGCTCGACCTTGCTCCGAACATCCCCGCAGGTCACCAGTCTGGCTTGAGGACGCCGCCGACCAGTACCCAGCCCGCCGGTAAGACCTTCGGCGTGCCGATGATGCCGCTCGAGATCACGCCGGCGAGGTTGGCTTTGGTGAAGTCGGCATCGGTGATGTCGGCACCGGTGAAGTTGGCACCGGCGAGGTTGGCGTTGAAAAACTTGGTGGTCATGAGGCAGGCGCCGGTGAAGTTGGCGCCGGCGAGGGTGGCGTTGGAGAGGTTGACACCAGCGAGGTTGACATTGAGGAAACTGCGGCCGGTGAGGTTGGCGCCGCTGAGGTCGTTGCCGAGGTCTTTGCTGACTTGAGCGCCGTTGATGCCGCACGGCTGCAGCCAGCCGCCGACGGTGACGATCGGGGCGGTGGTGCTGGCGACCGGTGGGGCGGTGGTGGCGACGAGCGGGACGGTGGTGGCGACGAGCGGATAGATTGCTCCGGAGCGGCTGCCGCTCGAGGCCGTGATGGCGACCACAGCGCCGGTGATGGCGAGCACTGCGGCGACCGCGACGGCGATCAGGTTGCGGCGGCGGCTGCGGCGGCTGTTGTTGAGCACGTCAGTGTTGGGAAGCATCGGGCACCCTAACCGTGAACTGTCCTAGATGGTGTGTGTGTCCCCTCGGCCACGAGGGTGGCTGGTGCCGGCGTCGGGTCAGGCCCGGTGAGGTTGGCGTCAGCACTGGCTTAGGCGCAGGCGTTGGCCACCCCGGCGATGGGGCCGCCCTTGCCGCCTGCGCCGCCGGTGCCGCCCGAGACCGTGGTGGTCGCCGCGGTGTCGGTGCCGCCTGCGCCGCCGGTGCCGCCGGTGCCGCCGGTGCCGCCTGCGCCGCCTGCGCCGCCTGCGCCGCCTGCGCCGCCGTTGGCCACCCCGGCTTTGGGGCCGTCGCCGCCTGCGCCGCCGTTGCCGCCCGAGCCCGTGGTCGTGCTCGCTGTACCGAGGCAAGTAATTGTGCCGGAGCGACTGCCGCCCGAGACCGTGATCGCGATCACTGTGCCGGTGATGGCGAGCACCGCGGCGACCGCGACGGCGATCAGGTTGCGTCGTCTGGGTCTGCTGCGAGGACTGGTGCCGGGCTGATCAGCGGTCGGAAGCATCAGGCACCCTAACCGTCAACTGTCCTACACGGTTTGGCCCGCGTCATCTTCGGGTGGCGCGGGCCGTTGCCGTTTTCGGGTCAGCCTTCCTGGAGGACGCCGTCGACGAGTACCCAGCCTGTCGGTAACGCCCTCGGTACGCCGACCGTGCCGAGGTAGATGCCGCTGAGGTCGGCGCCGGTCAGGTCGGCGTCCGTCAGGTCGGCGCCGTGGAGGTAGGCGCTGCGGAGGTTGGCGCCCGAGAGGCTGGCGCTGGCGAGGTTGGCGCCCGAGAGGTTGGCGACGCTGAGGTCGGCACCGTGGAGGTAGGCGCCGGTCAGGTTGGCACCGTAGAGGTAGGCGCCGCCGAGGTTGGCGCCATTGAGGATGGCGCCGCTGAGGTTGGCGCTGGCGAGGTTGGCGGCCGAGAGGTCGGCGCCGCCCAGGTTGGCGCTGGTGAAGTTGGCACCGTAGAGGAAGGCGCCGCTGAGGTTGGCGCCGCCGAGGTTGGCGTCGGTCAGGTCGGCGCTATCGAGGTTGGCGCCGCTGAGGTTGGCGCCGCCGAGGTTGGCCTTCGGGCATTGCGCATTCGGGCCGATGTCGCAGCCGTTGATGATCGTGCCGGAGCGGCTACCGCCCGAGACCGTGATCGCAATCACTGTGCCGGTGATGGCGAGCACCGCAGCGACCGCGACGGCGATCAGGTTGCGTCGTCTGCGTCTGCTGCGCGGACTGGTGTCGGGCTGATCAGCGGTCGGGAGCATCCGGCACCCTAACCGTCAACTGTCCTACATGGTGGTGAGTCGGCCTGTAAGCGGGATCCTGTCACGCCTTGCGGCGGTGGTGACCATCCATCTATGCGGTCTACCCGAGAGCTGCCGACCCGAAGGCCGACGGACGGGCCGCCCATACTCTCTGCTTGACCTTGCTCCGAATGGGGTTTGCCGAGCCGTGAAGGTCGCCCCGCACGCTGGTGCGCTCTTACCGCACCGTTGCACCCTTACCTGTGACCGGCAAGCCGGCCCATCGGCGGTTTCTCTCTGTTGCACTGTCCGTCAGGTCGCCCCAACCTGGCTCGCGCCAGCACTCTGCCCTGTGGAGTCCCGACTTTCCTCGACGTGGTCAAGCCACGCCGCGGCCACCCGGCCGACTCACCGTCGGCAAGTGTACGTGCGGATTCGCGATGCAGGATCGGCCGTGTGGATCTGGCAGTGGGGATCTGCCGTGTGGATGCGGCAGGGCCGAACGATCAGCCCTTGGCGCAGGCGTTGTACGGGTAGGCCAACGAGTTGAGGCTGGGCGTCTCGAAGTTGAGCTTCAGACGCACGCCGTTCTCGTCACCGTTGCCGCCGACGTAGATGACCGGCGAGAGCTCACCGAACTGCGACGGGATCGCAACGGGCAGCGGGATCTCGGTGAGCGGCGGGCCGTCACTGGCGGCCGGTGCTGCAGCAGGAGCCGGCGTCGAGGTGGTGACCCCGGGCTGGGCGTTGGCGGCGTCGGCGGCCGACACATAGCTGGACGGGTTGATACGCAGGGCCGTCAGTGATGCCTGACGTGCCGAGCGCACACCGATGGACATCGCTGTTGCTCGAATCGTGGCCAACGTGACTTGCGGGACGAGTGCCTGAGCGGACTCGGCCGACAGCGACTCGAGCGCGAACACCAGGTTCACCATGTCGCGCACGGTGTCGTCGCTGGGGGCGATGGCCTTCGCGTTATCGGTGGCTTTGACGCCGAGGACGACCCGATCGAAGATCGGCGACAGATAGGCCGCATCGAGGTGTGTGTTGCCGCAATCCCACGACTCGGCGCCCTCATCGGTGGCCAGTCGGTTATACGTCGTGGCCGCCTTCACGTGGTGCTTCTGGAACGTGGTGACGAGCGTGGTGAGGTCGCCGATCGCCGGGAAGGTGGCGCTCGTGCCCTGCAGCAACTTCTCGTCAAGCATGCGCTGGTAGGCGTTCACGATCGACAGTTCCACACCGGCCAGGGTGCGCAAGAGCACGCCATTGTCGACGATCGGATCGGCAAGCACGGGGTTGGTGGGTCCTTCGCCCACGCGTCCCAGCGTGCCAGCTTCGGTCTTGCGGCAGGCGGCGAGCAGCGCTGCGCCACCAATGGTCATGCCGCCGAGGCGGAACAGGCCACGACGGCCCATCGGCTGGCTGGTCTGGATCGCTTCCGTCTGATTCATCTCGTTGCCCATCTCGTTCAGCCCTTACCCAACAGCGAAGCGGCCTCGGTGTCGACGAGGAGTTCACCTACGTCACTGGAACCGGCCAGATCGGCGAGCGCCGTGCCGTGGCGTGCTTCGGCGATCTGGATGGAGGCGATCAGCTGTGCGGCATCAGTGCCCTGCAGCTTGCCGAGAATCTCGGCGTATGTGGCAACGGCCGCAGACTCGAAGTCGTACGCCGCCGCGAGCAGCTTGTCGGGGGTGCCGGCCCAGGCCGTGGAGAACTGGCGCAGCAGTGCCTCGCTGGCGGTGCCGGACGCTTTGCGACCCAGCAGGCCGGACAGCGACTGGGCGTAGGCCTCGTGTGCTTCCCGGATCGTGGTGACTACCACCAACTGATCGGCGGGCCACTTCGCAGCGAGTGCCTTGTCGTACAGCGCGCGAGCGGTGAGCTCGAGCTGCTGCGCGAAGTCGAGCAACGCCACATCGGCATCGGTCGGGCGCTTCGGCGGCGCAGTGGTGCTGGCGGCGGCGGCTGCGGTGCTGGTGCTCTCGCCTGGGGGGGTGGTAGTGGTGGACGCGCTGGCCCGACCGCTCATCAGCGGCAGGAGGGACAGGGCAGCACCACCAACACCGGCGCCGAGCAGGGCGCGGCGCCCCACTCGCTGGGGCGCGGCCACATGGCCGATCTCGGTCACTTCGATATCCACTCGGACTCATCCTTTCGAAACGATCGCCTCCTAGCTTTCCCGGCCGGAGGCAAGCAGAGCAACTCTAGAAGTCCAGAGCCGACAGGTCGGGTATCCAACGCCTCGACCGTTCGACCGCCTCGGCCCACCGATCGCGGTCGAGTCGGGCTCCTGGGGTGACCACATGACTGGGTTTCCAGGCCAGAGCGATGTCGTCAAGCGAACCCCATACACCGACCGCGAGGCCGGCGAGATAGGCGGCGCCGATGGTGGTGGCCTCGGTGTGACGTGACACCTCCACCGGCTTCCCGCTCGCGTCGGCGAGTGCCTGGACGAACGTCGGGTTCACACTCATACCGCCGTCGACCCGCAACAGCGGAACAGACCGGCCACTGCCGGCTTCGGCAGCATCCACCAGATCGGCCCCTCGGTGGGCGACACCCTCGAGCACCGCACGGGTGATCTGCGCTCGACCGCTGCCGCGCGTGAGGCCCAGCAGAGTGCCGCGTGCGCCGTAGTCCCAATGCGGGGTGCCCAGACCCATGAGCGCCGGCACGTACATCACGCCGTCAGTCGAGGTGCACTGTGCCGCCACGTCGTGGCTCTCGGCCGGGCTCGCGAGGATGCCGAGATCCTGCACCAGCCATTCCACGTTCGTGCCCGCCGACAACATGATCGCCTCGACACCCCACGTGCAGCGACCGTCGCGGCTCCACGCCACGATCGGGAAGATGCCCTCTGGGGTGCGGTTGCCGGTGGTGGGTGCCGCCGCGTCGGTGCACATGTCGAGCATGCCGCCAGTGCCGAACGTGATCTTCGCCATGCCGGGATGCACGCAGCTCTGACCGATGAGGCTGCCCTGCTGGTCGCCGACCAGCGACGCCAATGGGGGAGCGCCCGGCAGCGCGTGGGCGGTACCGAACACACCCGACGTGTCGACCAGTCGGGGCAGCATCCGCTCGGGGATGTTCAGCGCGGCGCACGCGCTGGATGACCAGCCCGACGCGTCGGGCTTCAGCAGACCGGTGACGGCAGCGTTCGAGTGGTCGGTGACATGTACCTCGCCGCGGCTGAGCACCCATGCCACCCATGAATCGACCGTGCCGAAACACAGGTCGCGTTCGCGACCGGGGTCGAACGTGTTCAGCAGCCACGCCACCTTGGTGGCCGACTGATTCGGGGCGAGATGCAACCCGTGCTCGGCCTTCAGCGTGATGCAGTCGAACACGGTGCGCAGATCTTGCCACCCGATACCTGGCCCGACCGGCTCGCCCGTGGCCCGGTCCCACACGATAGCGCTGGCCCGCTGAGCAGTGATGCCCACGGCCACGACTGGTCCGCTCTGCGCGAGCGCTGCGTGGGCGACCTCCAAGACGGCAGCGGCCATACCGGGAGCATCGAACTCGACCATGCCCGGAAACGGGGAACTGGGCGGGAACGCGCGGTAGTGGAGTGCAGCGACCTCGCCGTCGGGGGTGACGATCGCGGCGCGGAGTCCGGACGTGCCGACATCGACGACGAGCACGCTCATGACGGGCCGAGCCCTGACTTCAGTGCCGCGCCGCGCATCCCGGGCACAAGGCCGCGCTTGCGGAGCACGCTGCCCAAACCTCCGCCGACCAAGCCGGCGAAGATGACGGTGGTGAACGTGAAGAAGATGCCGAGCCAGCTCACCGAGGCACCGCGCACGAGGCGGATGATCGTGAACGTGCCCTGCGTGGCCAGGTATGTGCCGCCGGCGCAGAGCAGACCGTGCACGAGCGGAAACCCGTTCTCCTGCACCCAGGCGGCGATGCCGGCACCGAGTGTGAATCCGGCGAGCGCGCCCAGCCAGAGCACCGAGGTCCATGGCGAGTGCTTGTCGTGCGCGCTCATCAGCGCCGAGCCGATCGCGAACGGCACAGCGAAGATCAGCGACACCAGGGCTCCGTGTCGGAGCGCCTTGCGATCGAGTGCGCTCATGGCCACTGCACCTCTCCGAACGACGACGGCAATCCGAGCTTGCCCGGGTTCAACACGCCGTTGGGATCGAGCGCGTTCCGCACTGATTGCAGCACAGCGAACGCGCTGCCGAGTGCATCGGCGGCGAACCGGGCGCGGTTCAGCCCGACGCCGTGGTGATGCGACAGGTTGCCACCGTGCGCCAGCACTGATCGCTGTCCGGCGTCCCACATCGCGATGTAGGTGCTCTCGACGGCGTCTGGCGGAGGTGTGGCAGCAAACGTGAAATACAGGCAGGCGCCATCGAGATAGCTGTGCGAAAGGTGGCAACTGGCCGCACGCGCATGTGGCACGGCGAGGAGTGCCGCGGTGACGCTGCGGAACACGTCGGGTAGCGCCGACCACGGTGCGGCGATCTCCAACGTGTCGACGACCAGCCCGGCTCGGGTGAGACCCTGCAGCGCGCTGGTGTCGTTGCGGTGCTGCATCCACTTCTCGACGAGATGCACCGGCAGGGGAGTGGCGTGCGCACACTCATCGGCGACGATGTTCATCGTTGCGTCGACGATCCGCTGATCGCCCTCGTCGAGTACCAACAGTGCACAGTTGCTGCCGTCGCCCTCCTGGCCGCGTTGGGTCTCGACCTTGTCGTACAGCCTCAGCACCGCTGGTGTGGCGCCACGCCGCAGAATGCGCCGACAGGCCTCGATACCGGCCTCGAAGGTGGTGAACGAATACGCCGCTCGTTGCTCGGCGGCCGGTACCGGGTGCGCGCGCAGGAGCACTTTGGTGACCACGCCCAGCGTGCCCTCACTGCCCACGAACAACTGCGTGAGATCGGGGCCTTGGGCTGCGGCTGGGAAGCCGCCGGTGCGCACGATGGTGCCATCGGCCAGCACGACCTCGAGGCCGGCCACCATGTCTTCGATTTTGCCGTAGCGAGTGGAGTACTGGCCTGCGCCTCGACACGCCACCCAGCCGCCGACGGTGGCCAGGTCGAAGCTCTGCGGGAAATGTCCGATGGTGAGCGCGTGATCGCGGCGCAATGCCTGTTCGAGTTCGGGGCCGAACGTGCCCGACCACACCTCCACCAGACCAGAGATTGCGTCGACCGAAAGAATGCCGTCGAGGCCGGTGGTGTCGAGCACCACTCCGCCGAACACGGGCACTGAGCCGCCCACCACGCCGCTGCGTCCGCCAGCAGCCGTGACAGGTACTCCCGCCCCGTTGCAGAGCGATACGACCGCGGCAACCTGTTCGGTAGTGACGGGGCGAGCCACGACGGCCGCTCGTTGCGGCACCTCGCCGGCGAGCGACCAATGCAGCGCCAGTGGCCACCAGTCGCGGCTGGCCTCCGCGGTGGTGCGCTCGTCGGTGGTGCACGGGCACACCGCAGCAAGGGTGTCGGCGAACCCGGAGGGCAGGGTGACTGCTCCGCCGAAGCGGGCGGCCGTGCCGGTGAGTTCGATGGGGGACGTGGGCTCGGTCATACGGGTTTGGGCTCGTGCTGCTCGGCGGTGACGGCCGCGTGCTCCTCGGCCTCGCACTGAGCCGTGAAGCTGGCTAGCTGTTCGGCGGTCTCCGCTGCGTCCCACCCAAGCTCCGCGGCCAACAGTGCGGCGACCGCAGGGGCTGCGCGCAGCGTTGCCCCGCGGTCGAAAATGCGCGCCCGGGTGCGTCGCGTCAACACATCGTCGAGCGACAACGCCATCTCGTTGCGCACGGCGTACACGGCTTCTGCGCGCAGATACGGCAGCCCCGGCACGAGTGGTTCACCCAAGCTCGGGTCGGCGGCGATCAGCGAGCGCACCTCGTTGGCCAGCGTGCCGAAGCGGTTGGCGAGGTGAGTGTCGGGTGCGCCGGGCTTGGGCTCGCGGAAGCCGACTGCACCCAGTAGCGGGAGGTTGCGTGTTCGACACCGCACCTTGCGGTCGAGCCGTTGCAACACGGCGTCGACGGTGTCCTCAGCCATCTCGCGATATGTCGTGAGCTTGCCGCCGGTGATGGTGATGACACCGTTGCCATGGTGGTCCACCTTGTGGTGGCGTGAAAGGTCGGCGGTACGTCCCGACGATGCCGCCTTCACCAGTGGCCGCACCCCGGCCCACACGCCGGTGATGTCGTCGGCCGTGACGTTGGTGTTGACCGTTGCGTTCAGCGCCGCGAGTACATAGTCGATGTCGTCCTTCGTGCACGGCGGGTCGAGCAGCGTTCCCTGATAGTCGGTGTCGGTGGTGCCGATGTAGCAGTGGCGGAACGTGCCGTCCGGTAGTTCGTCCCACGGCACCACGAACAGACTGCGGCGGTCCTTGGGTACTGGGATAACGACCGCGATGTCGTTGCGCACCTTCTCCCATGGCACCGTGATGTGGACACCCTTGGCCGGGCGAATGGAGTCCGGATGGTGGTCCTCGGCGAGCGCGCGCACGTCGTCGGCCCACACACCTGCTGCGTTGACCACCACCTTGGCGCTGACCGTGAAACGCCGTCCGTCTGCCTCCACCACGGCGCCGGTGATCGCTCCGTGTGCGTCCTTCTGCAGTTCGACGAGTGAGCATCCGTTGGTCACCACGGCGCCGTTTGCCGCGGCGGTGCGCAATACGTTCAGGACCAGGCGGGCGTCGTCGGCAGCGGCGTCGTAGTAGAGGTACGCCGAGGCGAGCCGTTCCTTTGGCATGGTGGGCAGGTGCACGAAGGCCGCGTCCTTGCGAAGTCGCTTGTGGACCTTGCCGATGCGCCATCCGCCGGTGATGTCGTACATCCACATTGCCGAACCCATGGCCCGGGCGATCTTGCGCGACACCACACCGTTCTTGGTGAGGATCGGAATCATGAACGGCAACACCTTCACGAGGTGCGGCGCGTTCCGGCGCAGGCGGCGGCGTTCGTGCAGTGCTTGATAGACGAGGTTGATCTCGCCCTGCTGCAGGTAGCGCAGACCGCCGTGCACCAACTTCGAACTCTTCGACGACGTGCCCGAGGCGAAGTCGTCGCGCTCGATGAGTGCCGTGCTGAGGCCACGGGTGGCGGCGTCGAGTGCGACGCCGGCGCCAGTGATGCCGCCACCGATGATCAGCACGTCGAACGTCTCGTGCTCGAGTCGCTGCAGCATTGGTTCGCGGCAAAACAGTTGGGAACCTGACACGAGTACTGAGTCGGACATCGGGTTCATCCTAGAGAGGTCGGTGTGGCGGCCCTTCAGCGCAGATGCTGAGTTCACAGGATGCTAGTTCGCAGTGATTGCAAATCAGCACTACGTGCGGCTACGATCTGCGTTGTGCGCACACCGGTCGAACTCACCAGCGACTTCCGGTCTCGGGGCTTGAAGGTCACGCCGCAACGGCAACTGCTGTTCCGTCTGCTGCACGGCAACATGACGCACCCGACCGCGGAGGGCCTGTTCGCCCAAGCCAGCGAACTGATGCCCGGTATCTCGCTGCGCACGGTGTACCAGACCCTCAATGATCTCGCCGCGTTAGGTGAGTTGCAGGTGCTGCACACCTCGTCCGGGTCGACCCGCTTCGACCCCAACGTCGACGACCATCACCACGCCCGGTGTCGCTGCTGCGGTGAGTTGCACGACGTCTATGTCGACCGGGTAGAGGATCTCGCAATGCGCGGCCCTGCCGGGTTCGTCGCAGAACGCGCGAACATTGTGTTCGACGGTGTGTGTGCCGACTGCCAAGTCGGCTGACATCTCGCCAATGCCCTACAACATCTCCAGCACAACCCAACAAGAACAAGGAGCAAGTCAATGAGCCTCAGCGGTACCAAGACCCATGACAACCTGAAGGATTGCTTCGCCGGCGAGAGCCAGGCGAACCGTCGCTACCTGTGGTTCGCCCAGAAGGCCGATATCGAGGGCTACCCCGATGCAGCCATGCTGTTCCGTTCGGTCGCCGAAGGCGAGACCGGTCATGCGCACGGTCACCTCGAGTTCCTCGCCCAGGTCGGCGATCCGGCCACCGGTGAGCCCATCGGCGAGACCGAGGCCAACTTCAAGGCCGCGATCGCCGGCGAGACCTACGAGTACACCCAGATGTACCCGGGCTTCGCCAAGACCGCCCGTGAGGAAGGTCTCACCGAGATCGCCGAATGGTTCGAGACGTTGGCGCGCGCGGAGAAGAGCCACGCCGGCCGCTTCCAGCAGGGTCTCGACGCGCTCGACGCCCTCTGACGTACTTGGGTGGAGGGGGGCGCCTCGGCGTCCCCCTCCAGCCCCCCGAACAGACCCAACCCTTCCCCACACTCGGACACGGCATGACGACGATCTACGACCCCAAGCATCCCCAGTACCTCGATGAGGCCGATGTTCGTCACGAGCTGTCACGCGTCTACGACCTATGTCATGGGTGTCGACTGTGCTTCAAGTTCTGCACCTCGTTCCCCACGTTGTTCGAGATGATCGATCGTCACGATGATCAGGACGCTGGCCGCCTCACCCCGGCGCAGCAGGATCAGGTCATCGACGAGTGCTTCCAATGCAAGCTGTGCTACGTCAACTGCCCCTACATCCCAGACCTGCACGAGTGGGCGCTCGATTTCCCGCGGCTGATGCTGCGTGCTGACGCGATGCGCCATGCCAACGGTCAGGTGAGCCTGCGCCAGAAGGCCACCGACACGGTCATGGGCCACACCGATCTGTTGGGCAAGGCCGCGACGCTGGCCGCCCCGCTGGCCAACAAGATGGTCGGCGCCAAGCCGGGTTCGCTCGTGCGCAAGGCGATGGAGGCCACCACTGGTGTGTCATCCGTGCGCATGCTGCCGCCGTACGCCCGGCAACGGTTCACCACCTGGTTCAAGAACCGGCCCAAGGTGCGGATCGCCAAGCGGCAGGGAAAGGTCGCGATCTTTCCCACCTGTCTCGTCGAATACCAGGCGCCAGGGGTCGGCCACGACATGGTCAAGGTCTACGAACGCAACGGGGTGGAGTGCACACTGGCCGACACCACTGCGTGCTGCGGCGCTCCGTATTTGCACAGCGGCGACCTGAAGGCGTTCACCAAGATCGCCGAGCAGAACGTGAAGGACCTCGCCAGGTCGGTGCGCAAGGGCAACGACATCGTCGTGCCGCAGCCCACGTGCGGCTACGTGCTGAAGAAGGACTACATCGCCTACGTCGGCACCGACGAGGCCCGACTGGTGGCCGAGCACACGTACGACGCTGCTGAATATCTGATGCGACTCCACAAAGCCGACGGCACATCGCTGGACACCGAATTCAACGGCTTCGTACCCGAGACTGTGGCGTACCACACGCCATGTCACCTCAAAGCGCAGAACATTGGCCTCAAGAGCCGCGACCTCATCAAGCTCACCGGCGCCAAGGTGAAGCTGGTGCAGCAGTGCAGCGGTATTGACGGCATGTGGGGGCTGCGCGCAGAGAATGCCGAGCTCAGCATGCCGATGGCTCGCAAGCTCGCCGACGAGCTGAAGCGAGCAGCCGGCGATGTCGTCGCTGGCGATTGTCATCTGGCCAACACCGCCATCACCGAGCAGACGGGCGAGGTGCCGTTGCACCCGCTGCAGCTCATCGCCCGCGCCTATGGCATTCCCGAAGAAGGAGAACAACGGTGAGTACCCAAACCGTCCCTGCCTCATCGTCGCGCAAGCTGACATTGGGCGACATCGCCGAAACGCGCGCTTATGAGCGCGAACGAGACGACTTCCGGGCGCACGTGATTGAGTTGAAGCGCCGTCGGCGTGTGCACGTCGGCACCGTCGTCACCTTGCTGTTCGAGAACCGCGACACCATCCGGTTCCAGGTGCAGGAGATGGCTCGCGCCGAGCGGATCTTCACCGATGAAGGCATCCAGGAAGAACTCAACGTCTACAACCCGATGGTGCCCGAAGCCGGTCAGCTGTGCGCCACGATGTTCATCGAGTTGACCTCCGACGATGAGATGCGCGAGTGGTTGCCGAAACTGGTGGGTGTCGAGCAGCTGGTGCAGTTCCGCCTGCCGAATGGCGATGTCGTGAAATGCGTCGTCGACCCGCAGCACGCCAGCCAACTCACGCGCGAGCACGTCACCGCGGCGGTGCACTACGTGACGTTCGAGTTCACGCCGGCCCAGGTTGCGGCGATGGGCGACGGTGCGCTGCTGGAGATCACGCACCCGGCATATTTGGAATCAGTGGAACTGTCTGCGTTCACGCTTGCACAGTTACAGGCCGACCTGCAGGGCTGATTGCCGGCTGACACCGAGCGTTGTAGGGCACGACGCGCCTGAAAAAGACTCAAATTGCCCCTTCACAAGCACTTGCGCGTCGCCCTAGATTCTGGAAGCGCCGGGGGATCGCCCGGTAGCGACGGTGATGGGGGTTAATCTCGTGTCGGCCAAAGAGATCAATTGGCGTCAACTCGGAGCATGCAGGGGCCTCGAGCCCAGCATCTTTTACCCGGATGACGACGATGACGGTATGGAGGCCAAGTCGGTGTGTGCGGATTGCGGTGTCCGTGTGGCCTGTCTCGAATACTCGCTGCAAGTGCGCGAGAAGGCCGGAGTCTGGGGTGGCGCAACCGAACGCGAGCGCCGTCGCCTCATCCGCCAACGTCGGCGCAGCGCCTAAGCCCTTCGCTCCGGCCCATCCGGGTGCCTAGTCTGGCCACATGAGTGGACTCGATGAACTAGGTGGCTGGCCCGCCCTCCTTACGGAGTTGCTGGACAAGCATGATCTGCCGGCAGCCCATGCCCGCGCGGCAATGGCCACCATCCTCGCTGGCGAGGCCACTGCGGCACAGCTGATCGGCTTCGTTGTCGCGCTGCGGGCAAAGGGTGAGACACCCGAGGAACTCTCCGGACTACTCGACGCAGTGCTGGCCGCCGCCACGTTGGTGCCGCTTCCTCCCGATCTGCAGGCACGCGCCGTCGACATCGTCGGCACCGGCGGCGATCGCAGCCACAGCATCAACGTCAGCACGATGGCGGCGATCGTCACCGCAGGAGCAGGGGTACCCGTGTGCAAACACGGAGCGCGTGCGTCGAGTTCGCAGTGCGGCACGGCGGACGTACTCGAGGCATTGGGCGTCGCCATCGAACTCGGCCCGGAGGGTGTGCTGCGTTGCGTGGAGGACGTGGGTATCGGTTTCTGCCTCGCCCCGCGCTATCACCCGGCGTTCCGCTTCGCCGCGCCCAGCCGTCGCGAGATTGGCATCCCTACGGTGTTCAACTTGCTCGGCCCGATGGCCAACCCGGGTCGGGTGAAACGGCAACTGATCGGCGTCGCCAACCCGGGTATGGCCGAGCGGATGCTTGCGTCGCTGCGCCTGCACGGCTCACATCGCGCGTGGGTGGTACACGGCAGTGGCCTCGACGAACTCACTACCACCGGGCCCTCCACCGTGCTCGCGCTCGACGACGACTCGGTGCATACGTTCACCGTCAACTCGCTTGATCTGGGCTTGGCGCCGGCGATCCTCGACGAACTGGTTGGCGGCACACCGGACGTGAACGCGCAGGTCGTTCGCGATGTGCTCGCCGGCAACCACGGTGCGCACCGCAACATCGTCGTGCTCAACGCAGCGGCGGCGCTGATCGTGGCCGGCGTGGCCGAGACGATGGAAGAGGGGTTGGCGCGGGCGATCGAGTCGATCGATTCCGGATCGGCAGCTGCGACGTTGGCGCGTTGGGTTGCTGTCTCGCAGCAGGCCGCTGAAGAACTCGGGCATTGATGAAGATCGACCGACCATGATCGTTCGAGTGCCGGCTTCGTCGGCCAACCTCGGGCCCGGGTTCGACACCTTGGGTATGGCACTCTCGCTGTACGCCGAGGTCGGCCTGGGCGCCCCGCGCGACGACACTGCTCGCGCTGCCGATGAGCACCACCCGGCGATGATCGCATTCCGACGGGCGGGTGGCGAGGGCGACCTGTGGGTGCGTTCGCCGATTCCGGCGGGGCGCGGGATGGGGTTCAGCGGAGCGGTGCGCGTTGGTGGGTTGGTGGCTGCACATGCTCAGCGTCACGGCGACTCGGCCGAGCTGCTCGAGCAGGCTCGTACCGAGTTGCTGGGCGTGGCATCCGAACTCGAGGGGCATGCCGACAACGTCGCGGCATCGCTGTTCGGCGGCATTGTCGCCACCGCCGGTGGACGTGCCGTACAGATTCGACTGTCATTCGACCCGGCGATGGTGATGTGGGTGCCGTCGTTCCTCACCAGCACGGACGAGTCGCGGGCGAAGCTGCCTGCACAGGTGCCGCTCGAGGATGTTGTGTTCAACCTCGGGCGTACAGCGCTCTTGGTGGCGGCTCTGGCGGCCGGCGATGTGCATACGTTGCGCATCGCCACGGAGGACCGACTGCATCAAGACCGCAGATTCGCTGTTGCTGGCCCCTCGCTCGCGGCGTTGGAGGCGGCGTTGGCCGCCGGGGCATGGGCCGCATGGCTCAGCGGGTCTGGGCCCACTGTGGCGGTGATGTGTGCGGTCGATGAGGCGGAGGATCTCGCAGCAGCGTTGCCCGCCGACGGGCACACGAAGATCCTGCGGATCGACCACGTCGGGGCGACAATCGAACCCGCCTGAGCGGATCAACCTTGTGGCGAGCTCACGCGGCATCGCTGAGTCGCGTCACCTCGCGCACCGGTACCGCCGGCCACGACCATTCGCCGCTGCACGACAACAGCCGCGCGTGGTAACTGGCGCGTTCGATCGCCCGGGCCAGGCACAGCACCTCGTCGGCGGCGTTGCGGGGCAAGGGTGCCGGGTAGGCCACTGTCTCGGGTGGCGGGAGTTCGAGGCCGGTGGGCAGTTGATCAGTTGCGTGTGCGCTGACGAGCAACCCGTCGCGTAGGTGCAGCACGGTGTCGTGCACTTGCACCTGGGCCTCACCGGCAGCGCGAAGTTGATCCATCAGTCGTTGGCGAGTGATCGCCGACCCAAAGGCATTCGCCCGGTCGCGCATTGCTGCGGCCTCCTCGAAGCGACGTTCGTGCGACAGCGTCGCCACCTTGCGCCACAGCGGGTCGAGCACCAGTTGCGGTGACGTGGTGAGCGCGGCGACCACCTGGCCGACGACGCGCCAATACGTCGCTTCGTCGGCGCTGCCGCTGCAGGGGCACATGGCGACGCCGAGTCGGGCGCCGGTGCACGGGGTGGCGCCCTCGGCCGCTGTGTAGTTGCGGCCGATGCGCGTGTTGCAGCGGCGAATCGGCAGAGCGGACTGCACGGCCTCGATCACGCTTGCCGCAACAGCGCGCGACGACAACGGGCCCAGGTGCACGCCGGTGGTGGGAGGTTCGTTGGCGACGACCAGACGAGGCCATTGCTCGTCGGTGGTGAGTCGAATGTAGGCGTACTTCTGCCAGGTGGTGCCCACGCGGTTGTAGCGCGGTCTGAGCAGGTGCAGGTACCGCAACTCGAGCACCTCTGCGCTGATTGGTTCGTGGGCGATGGTGTGCGCGACCCGCTGTGTCTCGCGCAGCATCGGGCCGATCTTGCGACGGTCGTCGCTGCCGAAGTAGCTGCGCACACGCTGGCGCAAGTTCGTGGCCTTGCCCACGTAGAGCACCTCGTCGTTGGCCCCGAGGAAGCGGTACACACCGGGGGTGCGAGGGAGGTGGTGGGTGAGCTTCAGCTTCGCGGCCTGTGGGTGCCCACCTGCCTTGGGTAGCGCGACCAGATCGTCGAGCCCGGTGACGCCCAGCCCGGCGGCACGTTCGAGCAGCACGTGCAGTAGATCGGCGGTGGCGAGTGCATCGTCGAGCGCCCGGTGGGATGGCCGGTGGTCGAGGCGCAGACGCGAGGCGAGCGTGCCGAGCTTGCAGTCGGGCACCTCGTCACGCACCAGTCGGCGAGCAAGGGGCAATGTGTCGACGATGGTGTTCTGAAACGATGCACGACCGCTGCGCAACATGGCCGCGTTGATGAATCCCATGTCGAACCCCACGTTGTGACCGACGATCACTGCGTCGCCGACAAACTCCTGCAGCGTCGGCAGTACGGTCTCGATCCGTGGTGCGGTGCACACCATTGATTCGGTGATCCCCGTGAGCATGGTGATTCCGGGAGGGATGGCACGTCCCGGATTGACAAGTGTGCCCATCGTGCCGAGGCACTCACCTGCGCGCACCTTCACCACGCCGATCTCGGTGATCAGGTCGGTACCGCGGTCGGTGCCAGTGGTCTCGATGTCGAGTACACAGAACGTGACATCGGCCAGTGGTGTCCCGAGATCGTCGAACGAGCGTTGCACGACTGCTCAGTTGAGCACGAACGTCCGTTCGGTGTCAAGAACAGACGTTCGACCAGCGGGGTGATCGAGGGCGGATGGCTAGATTGGCCGCGTGTCCGATCCCGCCGCTCCCGACATCTCGCTGCCGGACCGGTCGCTGCGATCGGCGCTCGAGTTCGTGGTGCTCGTCGTCGCCGCCGGTCAGAAGGCGCGTCCGCCGCTGGCGTTTCCCGTGGGGCTGAAGCCCTACCTGAAGTTCCACTCGCTGCCCGTGCCTGCACTCACGAAGGTGCGCGAGGTGGTGGAGGCGGATCCCGAGTTCCTGGCACGCCTTGGGTCGGTAGCGACCACCGATCTCGTCGACGACGTGGGCATGTTGTGGCTCACCCGTCCCGTCGACTGGTTCGCCCAGGCCGCAGAACTCGCTCGTTCCGCTGAAGCCGCCAGCCACACCGGCGACGCCGCGGTGGCACTGCGCCGGGAGGAGAAGCGCCGCGAGGCCGCCGAGGCCGTCGCCGCCCGGTCGCGAGTGGAGTTGCTGCTGGCACGCGAACAACTCGAGTCGGAGCGTCGTGAATGCTCGACGGCGCAGTCCGAGCTCGAGCGTGTGCGTGCGGAACTCACGCGCACGAAGGATCGCCTCGTTGAAGTCGAGCGGATGGCGCGCCGCAAGGAAGCCGGAGCGAATGCGGTCGACGCCAAGGCCGGTGCGGCCGGACAAGCCGTGGAGACGCTGCGTGCCGAACTGGCCGACGCCGTCGCTGCGCGCGACGCTGCGCTCGCCGAACGGTCGGTGCTGCACGACGGGGGATCAGTCGATCTCGAGCGAGTGCGTGTGCTGCTCGCAGAGGCACTCCTCGTGGCCAAGGGGGGTTCACCAAAGGCCCGTCGACGTCAGCGCCAGCCGCTAGCGGTACCGGGTGGGCTGTACGGCGACAGTGAGGCGGCGGCGACCCATCTGCTGCGTGCCCCGGACGTCGTCGTCCTGGTCGATGGGTACAACGTGGCGAAGTTGGGTTGGCCAGCGTTGGCACTCGAGCGGCAGCGGACGGTATGCATCGAGGCGGCGGAGAACCTTGCGCGTCGTTGGGGCACGCTGCTGCACATCGTGTTCGATGGCGCCACGATCGTGGGTGCCAGTGCCGATCGGCGACGTCTGGTGCGCGTGAGCTACTCGCCTGAAGGCGTCACCGCCGACGACGTCCTCCGTTCGGAAGTGGCGGCGATTGATCCAGGGCGTCCGGTCATCGTGGTCACCAACGACCAAGCCGTGCTGGCCGACGTGCGCGTCGCTGGCGCAAACACGATCAGCAGCGACACCTTCCTGGCCCTCGCCCGCCCCTGACCTGTGCGAGTGCCTGGCCCCCGGCCCGAGTGCGTCGTGTGCACCCGAGTGCGACGTGACACATAGTCGCGCACGTGGCACTCGAAAGGTCGGGCCGGGGGCCAGGCACTCGGGCCGGGGGCGTGGCACTCGCACTGTGTGAGACCCCTGGTGTTAGGTACGGGGTATGTCACATTTCGTCATCTCCTGCGATTCCTGCGTGTTGGAAGGCAGCGCCGACTGCGCCGATTGCGTGGTCAGTCACCTGCTCTCCCCAGCACCTCGCGAGGCCGTCGTGTTCGACCTTGCTGAAATGCGGGCGGTGAAGTTGCTCGCCGAGGCCGGGTTGGTGCCTACGCTGCGTCACCGTGACGCCCCCTGACCCATCGCCAACCGCGGCCGATGTGCTCGATGCGGGCTACGTCGCCGAACTTGCGGAGCTCACTCGGCCATTCGGCGTCACCCACACCGGGGTGGCGGCCGCCGATGTGTTGCTCCGCGCTCGGGTCGCCATCGAGCAGCGCATCGCCGACGGATTGGTGGACGGTATGCAGTTCACATTCAAGAATCCCGCTCGCTCCACCGACCCGCAGCGGGCGGTCCCCGACGCCCGCTCGGTGTTCGTGGCCGCTCGCCCGTACCTGCTGCCCGACCAGGAGCGTCCGGACGGTCCGGTCGCGCGGGTGGCCCGCTATGCCTGGCTCGACCACTACGCGCCGCTACGCGAGGGACTGTGGGCCGTAGCCCGTCGACTTCGCGCTGACGGGTACAAGGCGGTGCCGTTCGCCGACGACAACAGCATCGTCGACCGCGAGGTTGCCTATCGCGCCGGCCTCGGCTGGTTCGGGAAGAACGCCAACCTGCTGTTGCCGGGCGCCGGCAGCTGGTTCGTGCTCGGCTGCGTGGTCACCACGGCCCCGTTGCCGGTGGCCGCCAGTCCGGTCGAAGACGGATGCGGCACATGTCGCCGTTGCCTCGATGCATGTCCTACGGGCGCGATCATTGCCGAAGGGGTCATCGACGCGGCCCGTTGCCTGGCATGGGTGCTGCAGAAGCCGGGAATCATTCCGCACCATCTGCGCGAGGCCGTCGGCGACCGCATCTACGGTTGCGACGACTGCCAGGACGCCTGCCCGCCGACAGTGCGGCTCGGCCGACGGTTCACCGTCGATGTCAGCACACGTGAGCCACCCATGGCGTGGCTGTCCGTGCTGCAGTTGCTGATGGCCGACGACGCAGGCGTCGCGCAGATGTGGGGCCGTTGGTACCTGGCCGAGCGCGACCCGCGTTGGGCTCGGCGCAATGCGCTGGTGGTGCTGGGCAACATCGGCGATCTGACGGTGGGCCCACACATTCATACGGTGCGGGCCGTGCTGGCCGACTACCTTTCCCACAACGATCCTGTCCTACGAGCCCACGCCGTGTGGGCCGCACGGAGGCTCGGCCACCACGATCTCATGCCTGTCTCCGACCCGCACCCCGACGTCCAGCGCGAACTGCAGATGCCATGAAGCATCTCCTGGTCACGAACGATTTCCCACCCAAGATCGGCGGTATCCAGTCGCTGTTGTGGGAATGGTGGCGTCGGCTGCCGCCCGACTCGTTCGCCGTGCTCACCAGTCCCTACGCGGGAGCCGAGGAGTTCGACGCGCAGCAACCGTTCCTCGTTCGCCGCACTCGCGAATCCGTGCTGTTGCCTCATCCATGGATGGTGTCGCGCATCAACGCGATGGCCAAGGAAGTCGGTGCCGACCTCGTCGTGCTCGATCCCGCGTTGCCACTTGGTCTGGTCGGCCCGTCGCTCGATCTGCCCTACGACGTGGTGCTTCACGGCGCAGAGGTCACCGTGCCAGGTCGCTTGCCGCTCAGCAAGCAGACGCTCGCCTACGTGCTGCGCCGCGCCCGCCACATCGTTGCCGCCGGCGGCTATCCGGCGGCCGAAGGTGAACGTGCCGCTGGCCGGGCGTTGCCGATCACGGTGGTGCCCCCGGGGGTCGACACCGAACGGTTCGTGCCGCTCACCGCTGATGAACGACTGCGCGCTCGCGAGCACTTCGGCATTGCTGCGGACGCCGAACTGCTGGTGGGTATCAGTCGCCTGGTGCCACGCAAGGGCTTCGACACGGCAGTGCGGGCAGCGGCGCTGTTACACAAGAGCCGCCCGAACCTGGTGCTGGCGATCGCTGGCGGTGGCCGCGATGCCGAGCGACTGCAGGATCTGGCCACGTCGTTGAACGCGCCGGTGAAGTTCCTCGGCCGCGTCAGCAACGACGATCTCCCACGCTTGTACGGCTGTGCCGATGTGTACACGATGCTGTGTCGCAACCGATGGGGCGGCCTCGAGCAGGAGGGGTTCGGCATCGTGTTCCTGGAAGCGGCCGCCTGTGGTGTGCCCCAGGTGGCTGGCGACTCGGGGGGTGCTGCCGAGGCGGTCGCCGATGGCGAGACCGGCCTTGTGGTGCGCGAGCCCGACGACCCTCGCGAGGTCGCTGCTGCAATCGAGCGTCTGCTCGATGATCCCGATCTGCGGGCGAGGATGGGCAGCGCCGGGCGCGAGCGCGCCGTGCGCGAGTTCTCCTACGACGTGTTGGCCCATCGCCTAGGTGTCTCGCTCGGCGCACTGGCAGAATGACCCGGTGAATTCCCGTCTGGTGCGTGCCGATCTGTTCGGCACTCTCGTATTCGTCGTCGCGCTCGCCGTGGCCGTGCCGTTCAAGGCGCATCGCTGGGCGCAGGTGCTGGTGGTCGTGGTGTCACTCGTGTTGTTCGCCGCCGGGGTCGCCGGCACGTTGTGGGCGTATGCGCGGGCACTGGATCTCTCACGAGTGCGGGAGGTGGGCGTGGCGAACCTGTTCCTGCTCACCGGTGCCACGGCCCCCACACCGCTGAAACGGCTGATGTCGGTTGCGTGGGCTGCACAGATCATCGCCGCGATCATCGGGGCCAGCATCGGCATGTCGGGGCTGCAGAAGAGTCAACTCAACCCGTTGGCGTTCGGAGTTCTAGTACCGATGTTCGGCATTGGCATGAATGGGGCATGGGCCGCGCTGTACGGTGCATTCGGGCCTCGGGTGGATCCGGGATCCCCACCGTCCAACGGGAAGATTAGGTAGAACACCTCCATGGCTGAATCGGCGTCCCAGACCATCACCATCGCCGCTGCACCCGACCGAGTGTGGGCGATCGCCACCGACTTCGATCGCTACCCGGAATGGGCCAAGGACGTCAAGGACGTCATCGTTCGCACTCGCGACGAGCAGGGGCGTCCCACCGAAGTGGAGTTCCGTGCATCGGCACTCGGTCGCAGCACGCATTACACGCTTGGCTACGACTACTCCCAGGCGCCCAGCGTCCTGAAGTGGAGCATCGTGCGTGGCGACATCATGCGCACCATCGACGGTGCCTACAACTTCTCCTTGGCTGCCGACGGCGGTACCGAAGTGCGCTACGACCTGGCCATCGAACTCGTGGTGCCGCTGCCGGGGTTCGTCAAGCGTCGTGCAGAGGTGCGCATCCTCAACACGGTCCGCGAACTCAAGACCCGCGCCGAGGCATGACCCCCAGTCGTCGCCCTGCACGGCGGCGGCTCGGCATCGACGTCGGGGGCACGAAGTGCCTTGGCGTGGTACTCGACGAGCACGGCGACGTTGTCGCCGAACAGCGCCGCGCCACCCCGAAGGGGCCAGACTCGATCATCGACACGTTGGTCGAGTTGGCCGGTTCGCTCGCGCCGTACCAGTCGATCGGTATCGGTGTTCCCGGTCTCGTCACTCGCGATGGAGTGTTGCGTGCTGCTCCGAATCTTGTCGACATCAACGACTTCCAGGTCGGAGCGTTGCTGAGTGAACGGCTGGGAGCCGACGTGCATGTCGACAACGACGCCACCGCCGCGGCAGTGGCCGAGTGGAAGGTCGGCGCCGCGAAAGGCGCTGTCGACTGTGTGATGGTCACGCTCGGCACCGGCGTCGGGGGTGGAGTGATCGCTGGTGGGCGGCTGATCCGTGGGGCCAATGGTTTCACCGGCGAGATCGGCCACATGGTGGTCGACCCCGAAGGCCCCCCGTGCCCGTGTGGCCGGCGCGGATGCTGGGAGCGCTACGCGTCTGGCGCAGGTCTCGGCCGCCTGGCTCGCGAGTCGGCCGTTGGCGGGCGGCTGCGGAGGGTCGTCGAACTGGCCGGCGGCGATGCCGAGCTGGTGCGCGGTGAAGATGTGCAGGCCGCCGCTCGCGAGGGTGATACCGAGGCACTGCAGGTCATCGACGACTTTGGTCGCTGGGTGGCGCTGGGTCTGGTGAACCTCACCAACGTGCTGGATCCGGAGCTGTTCGTGCTCGGCGGTGGCCTGGCTGCGTCGGCCGATCTGTACCTCGCCCCGATCCAGCGCTGGTTCACCCTGTTGCTCTACGCACCGCATCTGCGGCCACACCCGATCGTGCGGTTTGCGCTGCTGGGAGACCGTGCGGGCGCTGTCGGGGCAGCGTTGCTGCCCGAGGTGCACTAGCCGGGAACGCACGCCCCGGTGTCCACGGCGACATCGCGGTCACCCTGTAACAACTGCCGGATCTCGTCGATGTCGACCGCCCATGCTCGGTCGGCATCCTGTGCGCTGCGGGCGAACACCATGGCGGTCGCCACACCGCGGCTGACCAGTACCGCCCCTGAGTCGCCCGGCTCGATGGTTGCACTGATCTCGTACCCGTCGCGGGTCGAGGAGCCGAGCAGGTCGAGGTCGGGTACCTCGATGGGGTTGCGTGCGAGGACGCGGAACTGCAGCGCGACCTGCGCGTCGTTCCGGTAGACGACGTATTGGCCGGTGGCTCCCACGGCCATGCTGCCGAGCGCGAGTGGAGCGATCGGCTGCTCGACATCGAGCAGCGCAAGGTCCAAAGAGCGGTCGATCGCGGTCACCTTCGCCTCGGCGCGGCGCCCGTCGGCGAGCCGCACCTCGATCTTGGTGGCGCCGGCCACGACATGGGCGGCAGTGAGTACCCGTTCGTTGGCGACGAACGACCCGGCGCCGATGGTGGCGGTGTCATGACACCCGAGCGCCTCCACACGCACAGCGGCGGCCAGGGGATCGGCCTGTGTCGGGACAGACTTGTCGGGGTCGTTGTCGGAGGATGCCGAACAGCCAGCCACGAGTGCCAGAGCCACGAGTGTTCCCGCGAGCATCCGGAGCCCGTCGATCGACTCGGCACGGCAGGTCCCGATTCGGCGCCCTCTGGACATGTGCGGCGCTAGCTCGGATCGTGGTGCGGGTGGTAGTTCGCCCTGCTCTGGCGGATTTCCTCCCATGCGGCGTCGCGCCCAGCGAGGCCCGCGGTGCTGGAGGTCTTCCCCGGTTCGAGCGCCTTGTAGACCTCGAAGAAGTGCTGGATCTCCTGCACCAGTTGCGGGGTGAGGTCGGCGAGGTCTTTCACATCCTGCCAGCGCGGCTCCTTGGGGGGAACGCAGATCAGTTTTGCGTCCTCACCGGCCTCATCGTGCATGTAGAGCACGCCCACCGGGCGGGCCTGCACCCAGACACCCGGATACACCGGGTCTTCGAGCAGGACGAGCGCATCGAGCGGATCGCCGTCGCCGCTGAGGGTTTCAGGAACGAAGCCATAGTCCGCTGGGTAGGTGGTGGCTGTGAACAGGCGCCGGTCGAGGAACACTCGTCCGGTCTCGTGATCGATCTCGTACTTGTTGCGGCTGCCTCGGGGGATCTCGATGACGACATGAATGCAATCGGGGGGGAGTTCGGTCGACATACCGTGATGCTCGCACAGTCGGGGTCGCCAGTTCACACAGGCGTTACACGGCCGAGATATCGGGTTCGCGCTGGGTCGGTAGCGTCGTGACCCGTGGAGACTTTCGTCGTACGTCTGTGGCTGCCGGATCGGCCGGGCGTTCTTGGTCAGGTTGCCAGCCGTATCGGCTCAGTTCACGGCGACGTCGTGGGCATCGAGATCCTGGAGCGCGGCGGCGGAAGCGCGATCGACGACCTCACCGTGTCGCTGCCCGATGCCTCGCTCGTCGACCTCCTGGTGAACGAAATCCGCCAGGTCGATGGCGTGGCGGTGGAACATGTTCGACCGGTGCCCAGCGATCGGCCAGATGGCGGGATGGCGGCGTTGGCCACGGCGGCTGCGGTGGTCGCGGCGCCCATCGGTGAGCGATTGCAGGTTGCGTGCCGAGAGTTGCGCGTGCTGCTCGACGCTGACTGGTCGGTGGCGATGTGCCTCGACGGCCCGGTGGCCCTCGCCCGCGATGGGGCTGCTCCGGAACTGGATTGGCTGGCGGCGTTCCTCGCTGGGAGCAGCCACCTCGGTGAGGATGCACTGACTGCCGAGGCGCACCACACCCCCGGCGACCTCGTGTGGGCCAGGGTTCCGGCGCACGGGCTGGCCTTGGCATGCGGCCGCGCTGGGCGCGTTTTCCATGCCCGGGAACGTGAGGAATTCCGGGTGTTGGGCGGCATCGTCGACTCACTGCCCGGATAATGAATCGACGCAGCGGGCGGCGCGCTCATATCCTGACCTGGTCCTGAGATCCGAGGAGACCAGTGAAGCCCGTCGCGAAGTCCAGCAAGCTCGCCAACGTCTGTTACGACATCCGTGGTCCGGTGCTCGACCGTGCACGCGAGATGGAGGAGGAGGGGCAGCAGATCATCAAGTTGAACATCGGCAACCTCGCCGCGTTCGGCTTCAATCCTCCGGACGAGATCGTCCAGGACATGATCCGTAACCTGCCGAACGCCGCCGGCTACACGGACAGCAAGGGCCTGTTCGCACCGCGCAAGTCGGTCGTGCATTACACGCAGGAGAAGAAGATCGCCGGCGTCGCCGTCGACGACGTGTACCTCGGCAACGGTGCCTCCGAGCTGATCATGATGTCGCTGAATGCGTTGCTCGACGACGGTGACGAAGTCTTGGTACCGGCACCCGACTACCCGCTGTGGACCGCCGCTGTTTCCCTGTCCGGTGGCCGACCGGTGCACTACATGTGCGACGAACAAGCCGACTGGAACCCCGACCTCGACGACATCCGCAAGAAGATCACCGACCGCACTAGGGCGATCGTGATCATCAACCCCAACAACCCCACCGGTGCGCTGTACCCGGACGATGTGTTGCGGGAGATCGTGCAGATCGCCCGCGAGCACGAGTTGATCGTGTTCGCCGACGAGATCTACGACAAGACCCTGTACGACGGCAACACGCACACGAGCATCGCCTCGCTCGCCGACGACCTGCTGTTCGTGACGTTCAACGGCCTGTCGAAGAACTACCGAGCGTGCGGCTACCGCGCCGGTTGGATGATCGTGTCGGGTGAGAAGCGGCACGCCAAGGACTACATCGAGGGCCTCGACATGCTGGCCTCCACCCGTTTGTGCTCGAACACGCCGGGGCAGCTGGCGATCCAGACCGCGCTCGGCGGGTACCAGAGCATCGATGATCTCGTCGGCCCGGGTGGGCGTCTGCTGCGTCAACGCGACATCGCCTACGAGGCGCTGAGCCAGATCCCCGGTGTCTCGGTGGTGAAGCCGAAGGCTGCGCTCTACATGTTCCCGCGGCTCGATCCGAAGGTGTACCCGATCACCGATGATCAGCAGTTCGCCTACGAACTGCTCGCCGAGGAGAAGTTGCTGATCGTGCAGGGCACCGGCTTCAACTGGCCCACACCCGACCACTTCCGACTGGTGTTCCTGCCGAACACGGATGACCTCACCGAGGCCTTGATGCGCATCGAGCGGTTCCTGGGCAACTACCGCAAACGCTCCGGCACCTGACCAGCGTCGGTTACACGTAACCGAGGCGGCGTGCTTCGTGGGTCAGATGATCGCGGTGGTCGGGATGGGCGATGGCGATCAGCGCGCTGGCCCGCTCGCGCACGGTCTTGGCCCGCAACTCAGCGACGCCGTACTCGGTGACCACCTTGTCGACGGTGTTCTTCGACAGCGTGACGACCTCGCCCGGAGCGAACTGCGGCACGATGCGGCTGACGCTGCCGTGCTTGGCAGTGGAATGCAGGACAATGAAACCCTGGCCGCCCTCGGAGTACATCGCGCCGCGGGCGAAATCCACCTGCCCGCCGGACGATGAGTAGTACGAACCGTTCAACGTCTCGGATGCACACTGCCCGAGGAAGTCGACGGAGAGCGTGGCGTTGATGGACACGAAGTTTCGTTCGCGGCTGAGGAGGCGCGGGTCGTTGACGTAGCGCGCGCTCCACAACTCGACAGCAGTGTTCTCGTGCAGGAAGTCGTACAGGCGGCGGGTGCCGAGGGCGAACGTGCCGACCACCTTGGTGCGGTTGTGCAGTTTGCGCACGCCGTTCACGACACCCTGTTCCACGAGATCGACGAGGCCGTTGCTGAGGAGTTCGGTGTGCACTCCGAGGTCGCGGTGATGCGACAGCGCGCTCATGATTGCGTTCGGAATCGCTCCGATACCCGTTTGCAGGCACGCTCCGTCGGCGATCCGATCGGCAACGTAGCCGGCGATCGTGTGATCGAGGGCGTCCAACGCCGGTGGCTGCACCTCGTCGAGTTCACGTTCGTTACTGATCCAGCCTTCGACCTGGCTGATGTGGATCTGGTTGCGGCCGAACGTTCGCGGCATGCGCGAGTTGACCTCGAGGAAGAACCGGCCGCGCCCGATGAAGCTGCTGGTGTAGTCGGCGGTGACGCCAAGGCTGAAGTATCCGTGGCGGTCGGGCGGCGACGCTGAGGCGATCACCAGTGGGTCATTGGTGCGGCGCGCGATGTGGCCGTAGACCTCGCTGAAATGGTTCGGCACCAGTTCCACGGTGCCGGCCACATAGCACGGGCGGGTGACCTGCGAGAGGAAGTAGGCGATGTGCCGCAGGCGATCGGGGTATGCGCCGTGCAAGTACGGACGGTCGTGAAGTGCGTGCATCTGGTGCACGGCAATACCTTCGATGTCGCCGCGAGCGGCAGCGGCCTCGATGGCATCCATCAGCGCCACCGGCTCGCCGGCCCCCAGCGGGACGACGATGTCGCTGTGCGGGCGGATGTGCTCGAGCACAGCATCGGCCGAGGCTGAGCAGTTGGGGATGGGGGAGTGGTTCAGTGCTGGATCCAATCTCGTGAGCACGCCACCGCACGCTGCCACGTGGCGTGCGCGAGATCGGTGAACGTGCGGTCGGGTTCGGGTTCGAAGACGGCGTCAACCGCCCACTCGGCGGCGATCGCGGCGAGCGAGGGCCACACGCCCTCAGCCAGGCCCGCCAGGTACGCGGCTCCGAGCGCGGTGGTCTCCTGATCGGTGGGGCGCCGTACGGTGACACCGAGCTGGTCGGCCTGCATCTGCAGCATCGAGTCCATCGCCGAGGCGCCGCCGTCGACGCGGAGATCGGCGATCTGCACTCCTGCGGCAGCCGACATGGCGTCGACGGCATCGCGGGTCTGGTACGTCATGGCTTCCACCACGGCTCGGGCAAGGTGCGCCTTTGTCGTGCCGCGGGTAATGCCCACGATGGTGCCGCGCGCGTATGGGTCCCACCACGGGCTGCCGAGGCCGGTGAACGCGGGAACGATGTAGACGCCGCCGCTGTCGGTGACGGTGGCTGCTAACGGCCCTACTTCGGCCGCGGACTCGATCACCTGCAGCCCGTCGCGTAGCCATTGCACCGCAGCGCCGGTGACGAAGATGGCACCCTCGAGCGCGTAGGCCACGGTGCCGTCGGCCAGCGTCCAGGCCACGGTCGTGAGCATCCCTTCGGCCGGTTGCGGGCACGTGTCGCCGACGTTGAGCAGCACGAAGCTGCCGGTGCCGTACGTGTTCTTGGCCATACCCGGTGAGAAGCAGGCTTGGCCGAACAACGCAGCCTGTTGGTCGCCGGCGATCCCGGAGATGGGGATGCCGGCTGGGACGCCGAATCCGGCGGCGGTGACACCGAAGCGACCACTGGATGGGCGCACGTCCGGCAGTGCGGCCATCGGAATGTCGAACAGATCGCACAACGGTTGGGACCACCGCAGCGAACGAATGTCGAACAGCATCGTGCGGCTCGCGTTCGACGGATCCGTGACGTGCTCAGCACCGCCGGTGAGCTTCCACACCAGCCACGAGTCGATCGTGCCCAAGGCGAGCGTCGCGTCTCTGGGGATGTCGCGATGAGTGAGCAGCCACTCCATCTTCGAGCCGGAGAAGTAGGGGTCGAGCACCAGCCCGGTGACCTCGCGCACGAGTGGGAGGGCGCCCTCGGCGAACAATTGATCGCAGCGTTCGGCCGTGCGGCGGTCCTGCCACACGATGGCGGTGCCGTAAGGAATTCCGGTGTCGCGGTTCCAGGCCAGCACTGTCTCGCGCTGGTTGGCGATCCCGATGGCCGCCACGCGGTCGGCACCAACGGAACGGATGACATCGTTGAGGGTGGCGACCACCGCGTGCCAGATCTCCTCGGCGTCGTGCTCCACCCAGCCGTTGTCCGGATAGTGCTGCGTGAACTCGCGGTACGAAGCGATCACGTCACCAGCTCCAGGTGAACTGGCACCGGGAAAGATCGCTCGGCTGCGTACACCGGTGGTGCCGGCATCGATCGCCACCACACAGCGGCCACCATCGCTTGCCGGCGGGTTCACCGCCGCTTCCCCTTCGAGACACCACCGGTGCGGCTGGTGGGCCGTGGGCGGGCACGCGTGCTGGGTGCGGCGGCGGTGCGCCCCACCTGACGTGGCGGTCGTGCTGCGGTCTCGGTGCGCAGTTGGGCAAACGTCTTGCGCACGTAGCCGAACTTGGCCATCGCACCCACGACACCCACGTACATGAAGGCACCGAGCAGTACGCCGATGTAGCTGCCCGGATCGCGTTGTCCGGCGAGCAGGTACATGATCGCGGTCATGCCGACCGCGAAGACCACTCCCTCTTTCGCGAACCGCTTCCACAGAACCGGCCTCGCCGAATCCCACGCCATTGCTGGTGTCACCCTTCCGGCGAATTGCCCCGCCATCGACGTCGGCATTCTGACAGATGCCAGGCATCAGCCACAGAAGCCGAGGCGCGCGGACTGAGGAGTCAGGGCTGCGCCGGCGTGGGAATCGCGGGGTAGGCCGGCTGCGCCGATTGCACCAACCCCGGATAGTCGTAGATCGTGAGTGCATCGCTCTGCGCCTCACCGTTTCCACTCGGCCATTGCTGGTCGGCGCCCTCGACAAGGATCTTGACCGAGCGCACGCCGCTGAGCTCGGATCCGGTGAAGACCAGTTGTGCCACCGCTGAGATGAGTACTTGACCGGACAGTTGCTGCAGTTCCTTGCTCACGTCGATCACCAGGACGCCGGCCCGGATCTGGGCTGAGAGCAGCGCCAGCCCCTGCGGGAGGTCGGTGCGGAGTTGTTGATCGTTCTCGCCTGCATTGGGTCCGGCAAACAGTGAGTTCAGCAGATCGGTCGGCGTTTCGTCGACATCGCGGGCGACAGCCTGCAGGGTCGTGGACTCGCCAACGACCTCGGGTGCCAGCAGGTAGATCTTGGCAGCACCCGTGGCTGCGCCGGCATTGCTGTCCGAGTCGATGCCGAGCGGCAACTGGTTGACAGCGGCGATGTCGCGCGGGTCGGCGTCGGCGCTGATACCGCACGCGCTGAGGACGACGAGCCCGGCAACGGCTGCGGCCACTGAGCGCATGATGCGGTTCATACGCCGACCTCGTCGGCCGCAAGTTCGAGTACGAACCGGGCGCCGGGCTCGCCGTCGAGCCGGTCTTCCATCCAGACTCGGCCACCGTGCAACCGCACATGTTCGTCGACCAGGCTGAGGCCGAGACCGGCGCCGTCGCTGCTGCTCCGCCGGCCGGCCACCGCGCCGCGGGCGAAACGTTCGAAGATCAGGGTGCGCTCCTCGGTGGGCACGCCGAGGCCATGGTCTTCGATGGTGATCCAGATGTGGGCCAACGGCTCGCCTTCACCCTCAGGCTCGGTGACGGCGATAGTGGCATCGCCCCCGCCGTGCAAACGGGCGTTGTCGATCAGGTTGGCCACCACGCGGGCCAGTCGCCGTCGGTCGCCGCGGATGACCACCCCTTCGGCGCGTTCGGTGACCGTCACCTTTGTGTGGCGCATACTGCTGACCGCCACGGCTTGGCGGACGAACTCGGCAACCAGGAGATCTTCCAGGTTGAGGCGAATGGCCCCTGCGTCGAAACGGGAGATCTCCAGCAGATCCTCCACGAGACCGCTGAAGCGGGCCACGTCAGCAACGAGCAGGTCGAGCGCTGCCTGCGCACGCTCGGGCATGTCGTCGCGGCGGGCTTGCATCACTTCCACGCTGGCCGCCAACGTCATCAGCGGTGATCGGAGTTCATGGCTGACATCGCTGGTGAACCGGGTGTCTCGTTCGACGCGCGCTTGTAGCGCCGACGCCATGTCGTTGAACGAGTTGGCCAACACCCGCAGATCTGGGTCGACCGTGGGTTCGAGGCGCGTGTCCAGACGACCACCAGCGATCGCCTTGGCGGCCTGGGCGGCATCCGCCAACGGCCGTACCGCTCTGCTCGCTGCCAAGGTACCGAGCAAGGCGCCGGCGAGGGTGGTGATGAACCCGGCGAACAGCAGGCTGAGCATCACACTGTTCAACGTGGACGACGCATCACTGAGTGGTACGAACTCGAAGTAGCTGGCCTTGAGATCGGTGAGTGGAATCCCGATGACCAGCACGGCATCGCCGTCGATGACGGTGATCATCCGTGATGGGGTGAGGTCGGTGAGCACGCGGCTTTGCAACGCCGTCGGTATCGCGTTCGAGGTGAAGAGGGGCGAACTGGTGCTCCACTTGCCGCGGAAGTTGATTGCGAACGGGCCGACTCCCAGCGAGCGGAGGCGGTCCATTGCGGGCTGTGCCGAAGGGTTGTTGGTGCTGAGTTCGTTCTGGGCCACCTGTGCATGACCGTAGGCCTGGTCGGTGCCGGCTTTGTCGCGCTGGTTCACGACGCTGGTGCGCGTGAACGTGTAAGCCACTGCGGCGAGGAAGCTCGACAGAACCAGTGCACCGATGCTGAACATCAGCATGATGCGTGTGCGCAGGCTGAGCCGCCGGGGCTGCATACCCGCCAGCCGATCGCGAAGTCCTTGCCAGCGACTCGGCGCTGTCGGCGATGTCAGCGCGCCCGGCTCGGCAGCGGCGTCGGCAGCGGTCACGACTGCAAGCGGTAGCCGAGGCCTCGGACCGTGACCACGTGACGCGGGTTGGCCGGATCCTGTTCGACCTTGGTGCGCAGACGCCGCACATGCACATCGACCAGCCGACCATCTCCGAAGTAGTCGTAGCCCCACACCTTGTCGAGCAGGCTCTCGCGGCTGAACACTCGGCCAGGGTTCTGGGCAAGCTCGCACAGGAGGCGGAACTCGGTCTTGGTGAGGTGCAGTTCGGTTCCCAAGCGGAGCACCTTGCCCTCGTCCGGGATGATCTCCAGATCACCGAACACGAGCCTGGCGTGCGCTGCGCTGATCGGCCGGATGCGACGCAGCAGGGCACGAATGCGGGCCGATAACTCCTTGGGAGCGAACGGCTTGGTGAGATAGTCGTCGGCGCCAGCCTCGAGACCTGCCACCACATCGTGGGTGTCGTTGCGGGCCGTGACCATCACGATCGGCACATCGGAATGACGGCGCAGAGTACGGCACAGCTCGAAACCGTCCATCCCCGGCAGCATGATGTCGATGAGCACCACGTCGGGGGCCGCGCGGGCGAACAGTTCGACGGCTTCCTCACCGCTGCCGGCCTCGTCGACGGTCCAGCCCTCGTCCTCGAGCGCGAGCTTCACCGCCGTGCGGATACGTTCGTCGTCTTCGACCGAGAGGATGCGGGTTCCCACGTCTCCCATCTTGCCAGGCCGGGGACGAGATCAGGCGCGTGCTGCGGGGTCGCGGTCGATTGCCGCGAGTAGGTCGCGCATCGGGGCGAACAGCGATGGGGTGGCGGCGAGTACGGACGAGTGGTGCAACGGCCCCCCATCGAGGCTGCCGAGCAGGCAACCCGCCTCGCGAGCGATCAGTTCGCCGGCGGCGAGGTCCCACGGTCCGAGCCACTGCTCGAAGTACACATCGACGCGCCCGGCAGCGAGGTTGCACAGGTCGGGCGCGGCTGCGCCCAAGCGGCGCACATCGCGGATCCGTGGCAGCAGTTCGGCCACCCGTCTGGCCTGTTCAGCGCGGCGCTCGACGGTGTAGGCGAAGCCGGTGGCAACCAGTGCAAGCGCGAGGTCGTCAGTGTCGCTGCAGTGGATCGGCTCTCCGTTGAGGAACGCGCCATGCCCGGCGCGGGCAGTGAACAGCTCGTCGTTCGACGGCACATAGACGACCCCGACGCGGGTGCCTTCGGCAGTGCGGGCGGCGATGGACACTGCCCAGCCGGGCAGACCGTACAGGAAGTTGGTGGTGCCGTCGATCGGATCGATCAGCCAGTCGACGCCACTGGTACCGAGAGTGTCGGTGCCCTCTTCGCCGACGATTCCGTCGTGCGCACGCGCCTCGAGGATGCCTCCGACGATGAGATCTTCGCTCGCCTTGTCGAACTCGGTGACCATGTCGGTGGCCGCGCTCTTGGTGGAGACCGTGGCGACACCACGCTCGCGGCGTCCGTCGCGGACCATCTTGCCCGCGGCCAACGCGAGGCGGGTGGCGAGTGCCAGCAGCTCGCCGTCGTCCGCGTTCACGAGTTGCGGTTCGCTCGCTCGCGCTGCTCGATCTGGCGCCACTCGCCCACGGCTCGCAGCACCAGGACGGCGACGATGCTCATGCCGCCGGCCGCCAGCAGCGCGCCGGTGAGCGTGCCGATACCCTTCGGCGCGGCGCACTCCCCGTGGCATTGCAGCTTCACCAACGTGTAGCCGATGAGCCCGCCGGCACTTCCGCCGAGCAGGATCGCGACGAAGGCAGCCGCGCGAGCGGCGGACGAGGGCAGCGCGGAGAGGGGCCGTTCCGGTTCGGTCACGGCTGTCAGCGTAACGATCTGCGAGACATCCGCGACCGTCCGCGGGCTGGGCAGGCCATCACTGTTTCGCCCCGCCGGGTGTCGCGCCCCTCCGACGACCTAGGCTCTTGCGCCGTGCGCACCACTGTGGTCGTCCCCACCTATAACGAGATCGACAACATCGAGCGGCTGTGCCGCGAGGTGCTGACTGCAGCACCTGACGTGCAGATCCTCGTCGTCGACGACGGAAGCCCCGACGGCACCGCCGAGAAGGCCGAAGCGCTCGGTCATGAGCTCGGACACATCACGGTGCTGCGGCGCACCGAGAAGAACGGTCTCGGGAGGGCCTACCGGGCCGGCCTGCGTCGGGCGATCGACGATGGTGCGGAGATCTGCGTGCAGATGGACGCCGACCTGTCGCACGATCCGGCGGTGCTGCCAGCACTCATCGCCAACGTCGAGCACGGCGCCGACCTCGCCATCGGCAGTCGCTATGTGCCGGGTGGGCGCACGGTCAACTGGCCGACACGTCGGCGTCAGCTGTCGCGATGGGGAAACCGTTATGCGGCGGGTGTGCTGGGCCTGGCGATCAACGACGCGACTGCTGGATACCGCGCCTACAGCTCGGCTGCGCTCGAACGAATGCAGTTCGAATCGGTGAAGGCCGAGGGGTATGGCTTCCAGGTGGAGATGACGTATCGCTTGCTGCGCGTGGACGGGAAGATCGTCGAGTTTCCGATCACGTTTCACGACCGCATCGACGGCGTGTCGAAGATGTCGGGCGGCATCATCAAAGAAGCGCTGTTCCTGGTGATCAAGCTCTGGGTCAGCGACTTCAAGGGTCGTCACCGCCGCCGCTCCGAAGGTGCGTGACATACCGCTCGCGGATGGCACACTGAACTGATGCGACGCTGGATGGTGGGTGGTGCTCTCATCCGTCATGGCGACGGGTTGGTGCTGGTGGGCAACCGTCGGCGCGATCGTTCGATGGAGTGGACGCCACCAGGTGGAGTCATCGACCACGGCGAGACGTTGCTGGTTGGTCTGGCCCGGGAGGTGTTGGAGGAGACCGGACTGGTCGTCGCCTCCTGGCATGGCCGTCGCTACACGGTGGCCGTGGACGCACCGGACATGGGTTGGCGTATGGCTGTCGAAGTCTGGGAGGCCGACGGTGTCAGCGGCGACGTCGTCATCGCGGATCCCGATGGCATCGTCGAAGAAGTGCGCCACGTGAGCATGGCGGAAGCCCCCGGCCTGCTGCAGCACAGTCCTCCGTGGGTGCATGTCCCTGTGAACGACTGGTTGGCGGGGTCGGCGCAGACCGCCTACCAGTTCATCTTGCATGGTGCAGAACGTTCCGTCGGTCGTATCGAGCGCGTGGAGTAGACGGCGATGGCCGCAGCCTCCCGCACGATCCTGCACGTCGACATGGATGCGTTCTACGTCAGCGTCGAACTGCGTCGCCGCCCTGATCTGCACGGACAGCCGGTGGTGGTCGGCGGCACCGGTTCGCGCGGGGTGATCGCTGCTGCGTCGTACGAGGCGCGTCGCTTCGGCGTGCACTCGGCGATGCCGTCCCGCACTGCCCGACGCATCTGTCCGCATGCGGTGTTCCTTCCCGGCGACCACGAGTTGTACGCGAAGGTCAGCGCTCAGGTGCACGAGATCTTCCGGTCGTTCACCCCGTACATCGAACCCCTCGCGCTCGATGAGGCGTTCCTCGACGTCAGCGGTGCCGTGCGCCTGTTCGGCGACGGTGTGCAGATCGCCCATCGACTGCGAGACGACGTATGGGCGCAGCTGCAACTGCGCTGTTCGGTCGGCGTGGCCCCCAGCAAGTTTCTGGCCAAACTGGCCTCGGTGGCTGCCAAACCGCGAGCCACCCCGTCAGGCGTGCAGGATGGTGCTGGGGTCATCGAGGTGAAGCCGGGCGAAGAGCTCGCGTTCTTGCACCCGCTGCCCGTCAAAGCGTTGTGGGGTGTGGGCCCGGCCACGCTCGAGCGGCTCGATCGATTGGGTGTGCGCACGGTGCGCGATCTGGCGGCGCTCGATGAAGCGTCGATCGTGGCGGCGGTCGGTTCCGCACACGGACAGCACCTGCACCGGCTGGCCTGGGCGCTCGATGACCGTCCAGTGGAGGTCGATCGGGGGGTGAAGTCGGTCGGTCATGAGGAAACATTCCCGAGCGATCTCTACACCCATGAGGAGCTGCATCGGCAGTTGGTGCGTCTGTCGGACGCGGTTGCCAGCCGTCTGCGAGCGAACGGCACTGCGGCGCGCACCCTCACCTTGAAGGTGCGGTTCAACGGGTTTCAGACCATTACCCGCTCGGTCACGTTGCTGGGTCCGGTCGATACCGCTCACGCGATCGTCAAAGCGGTCAACCCACTGTTGCTGGCCATCGATCCCAGCCCCGGCGTGCGCCTGCTCGGAGTGAGCAGTGCGCACTTCGGCCCGGTGGCCGAGCAGCTCTCGATGGACCAGTTGCTGCAGCCCGGCGGGCAGACGAAGCTGGCGGACGAGCGCGAGTGGCAGGCCGCTGAGGAGACGATCGATGCAATCCGCTCGAGGTTCGGCACCGCCGCGATCGGCCCGGCGAGTGCCGTCACCGCCAAGGGTCTGCGCCTGGTCAAACGGGGTGGCCAGCAATGGGGCCCCGATCATCCGGGCGATTCACCGACCGGATGACGGCGGGCGCGTTGTCTGCGGGGCGGAATCGTGCGATGATGCCTCAAGCCGCCGTCCAGGAGCTCGCCATGCCGCTGTCGGAAGACGAACAACGCATACTTCGCCAGATCGAGGAGCAGCTGCAACGCGACCCAGGTTTCGGCCGAACGCTGCATCGTCCGGCCGACCACAGCCGTCAGTCGCTGGCGATGTGGGCCATCTTCACTATCGCCTGCCTGGCACTCACCGTTGCTCTGCTCGGGATCAGCGCCTACTTGTCGTTCGCGGCATTCATCGGTGCGGTGGTCGGAGCCCTGTTCGCCGAGCGTCAGGCGCGCTCCATCGGTGAGGCCAGCCTCAACCACCTCTCGGAGACGGTTCGTGGGCGGTTCGGCGCGATGCCACGTCCGGGCGCTCGGCCCGGTGGCGACGACAGCCGCAACTGACGGGTCAGCCGGCGAAGCGGCGACGCATCAACCGTACGTCGAACAGCATCTGCAGGCGAGTACGAACGGGAATCCGGTCGCGGCAGATGCCGTCCAGTTGCTGCGCCAGTTGATCGCAGCGATCGGCATCGTCGGCGTCGACAGACGACGGCGAGTACACCGCCTGGGTGACTGCTGCCGCGATGTCCCGCAGCGCACGATGATCCGCTCCCGTGGCCTGCTCGGCGATGTCGGCGTATTCCAACGGCGTTGCGCCGCCGATCGCCGGGGCGCCGGCCAGCGAGAGCGCTCCGAGCGTTCGTTGCCATGCGCTGACCACCCGCGCCGTGGCGGTGTCGTCGTGGCGGTGGGCGAGTGCCCGCACGGCGCGTGGGGCGATCAGAATCCACAGCACCGCTGCCGCGAGTAGCGACCCGAGGATCGGAATCCACGGAAGACCGGTTCCCGACCCATCACCGGAGCTGCCGCTGACGAACGGCGCGGGTGTCGTCGTGGTGACGTTGGGCGATCCGACGACGGTCGTCGTGGTGGACCCCGGGAGAGCCGTCGTGGTGGTGGCGCCCGTGCCGCTGGGGCCGCCGGTGCCGTCGCCTGGCTGAGTGGCACCGCGGTCCTGTTGGGCGTCGACCCCTGTGTAATTGGTGGTGTCGGCGTTGCCGCGACCGGGTGTCGGCTCGAAGGCCACCCACCCGAGACCCTCGAACCAGACTTCGGGCCAGGCGTGTGCGTGTCGGCCGAAGACATGGAACAACCCGTCGGCACCCAACTGGCCGGACGTGAATCCGACAGCGACGCGAGCGGGAAGGCCCAGCGACCGAGCCATCACCGCGAAAGTGCCTGCGAACTGCTGGCAAAAGCCGCGTTTGATCCGCAGGAAGTTCTCCATCGCGTCGTTGCTGTTCCCGAGTTGCACGTTCGTGTCGTACTGAAACTGGCTGCGGAACCAGTTCTGCAAGGCGATCGCCTTGTCGTACGCCGTCGGCGCGGTAGCAGTGACCTCGCTGGCAGTGTCCAACGCTGTCTGGGGCACGCTGCCGGGCAGCGAGTAGTAGCTCGCGTCGACTCCGTTGTTCGAAGCGGAGCGAAGTTGCTCGGCCGACAGCGCCACCACCTTCGTCTGCACCGCGATCACATCGTCTTTCTGTAACTCTGTGTCGGGTAGCACCAGGCTCTGCGAATCGGCCGTCCAGCGCACATCGTCGGGAGCGACACGCACGGGTCGGTAGGCGGCCGGCACCAGGTGGCCGCCGAGGGCGAGGATGGTGATCGTCTGCTGGGTTGCCGTGCCGGGTGCCGAAACTTCGCCTGAGCGGTCGCCCATCTGCAACAGGTCTTCGTTGCCGGGCTGCCAGGTGGTGCCGTCGAACACGGGCAGACCAATCTCGCGCCAGTAGTGGGCGCCGTCGGTGGAGCGCACGGTGAACAACTCCAGGTTGCCGCGGTTGCGGAGCTGAGCGCCCAGGTCGACGATTGGGCTCAGCACCTCGGTGACGCTGCCGTGTCGGTTCCGCGTGTCGACCAGGGCGATGTCACCTGCGCCAGGGAGCAGCGGGCCCAGAGCGGCGGCGACCACGGCGGTGAAGGCGACCATCGCGCCGATCGTCGGCAACGCGGCCAACAGGCTCCAGCGGCGCGCTCCCATCCACGCGGCTTCATCGGCGGCCGCGCGGAATCGCAGCACGGCGACCGCCAGCAGCGCCATGCCGATCCACAGCGCAGCGACTGCTACTCGATGCCGGTCGGTGCCGAGTGCAGAAGCGAAGATGAACACGACAGCGGTGGGCACGATGGCTTCAGTGCGGCCCATGGCCCGGAAGGCGAATGTGTCGGACATCGCCGCGCACGCCGCCAACGCGAGAGCGACGGCGACGGCCCAGTTGCCCACACTCGGTACAGGGGCGACGGCCGTCGGGAACTGATCGATCACGAGTTGTAGGTCGATGCGCATCAGGTCGATCGTGCGATCGGTGGGTATCAGGAGGTGCATCGTGTCGCGGTAGTAGGCGAGTGTCAGCAACTCGACGATGGCGCACACCAAGGTGGGGAGCGCGACGATCAACCGCGCGCTGAGGCCTCGGAGCAGCGCCGCCACCACATGGGTCCCGACAACGACGACGAGTAAGGGGCGCAGGTACTGCCAGTCGGGGAACACGCGGCACATGCTGACGGCGGTCGCGGCGGTGAGCAGGGTGAGGCACAGGGTGGGCAGCAACTGTGTCGTCGCCAACCGTCCCTGGCGCTGATCGATGGGGGTCGCCTGGCTCACGTTGCCGACCTACCGAGCACCAGTTCGTTCCACCCGTCGGCGAACGCGAGCAGCGATGTGCAATCCACCTGGAAGCCCTTGCCGCTCTCTGGCGAGCGCGACGTGGTGACCATGATCAGCGCTTCATCAGGGCCGACCCGGCTGGCGGCAGCGACGGCGGCACGGCTGCCGGAGCGTCCGGTGATGACGACGACGAGGCCGATACCGTCTGCGTGTCCGTGCCCGCCAGCAGTGTGGTCGACGGTGTCGCCGCCAGCCTGCACTGTTGCCAGCCAGCGCAGCGACTGCGGCGCCACCTCAGGGCCGCGTAGGTCGATACCCGGGGCGACCAGGCGGGTGGTGACGCCCGCCGCCGCTGCCGATGCGACGGCGCTGGCGGCGGCACTGACGGCCCGCTCGAACGCGTCGGCATCGTCGTAGGCGTCGACGGCGGCATCGAGCACGACGGTGCAGTGACGAATACCCTCCTGGGCGGTCTCGCGCACGATCAGCGTGCCAACCCGGGCGGTGGTCTTCCAGTTGATGCGCCGCAGGTCGTCGCCCGGCGCGTACTCGCGCTGCGAGTGGAACTCATGGCCGGTCTGCCCGTAGGCCTTCATCCGCAGGTGCTCGCCCAGACGGCCGCCGCTGCCCACCGCCGGGAACCTGAGCGGCACCCGCTCGGGCACCACCGTCACTTCGTCGGCGCCGGCCATCCAGCGCGATCGCATCACCAGTCCCAGCGGATCGGTACGTTCGGCCCGCAGCGGACCTGTTTGCAATACGCCGCGGTGCGTGGTGGGCACCCGATATGCGGCGGTGCACGACTCGCCGGAGGCGAGCGGCGCCAGTTGCATGGGCGCTCCGCCGCGATGGCCGACCGGCTCCCACAGTTTCAACCGGGGCGAGTGGAACCCGGCGCGGTTGGTGACCTGCAGGTCGACGCGGGCCGGCTCGCCGACAGACACCATTGGCGGGCGCAGGACGCGCCGCACTTCCAGACGGGGGAACGGCCGGTTGACAATGACGATTGCGGACAGCAACGCGCCCGCCAGCGCAACACCGATGACGAAGAGCTCGATCAACCCGAAGACGCGCCCGGTGATGACCGCGACAGCCGCTGCTGCGAGCATCACCCAGCCCTGTCGTGTGGGCATCAGCGACCTGCCGCGACGGGCACCGCCGCGAGCAGCTCGTGGACCGCGATCTCGGCGGTGAGCCCGCGCGCAGCGGCGTCGGGCCGCAGCATGACGCGGTGCGCGAGCACCGGGATTGCGACCGCTTTCACGTCGTCGGGAATCGCGTAGTCGCGCCCGTTGGCAGCGGCGTGAGATCGGGTAGCGCGGGCCAACTGCAGCGTGGCGCGAGGTGAGAGCCCCAGGAGTAAGCCGGGGTGCGCGCGGCTGGACTCGGCCAGGTCGACCATGTAGCTCTTCAACACCGACGCGATGTGCACGAGGCGAACGGCCTCGCACATCCGCAGGATCTCGGCGGTGGTGACCACCGGACGCAGTGCGTGCAGGGAATCGGCCGCACCGTTGCTGTCGAGGATCGCGATCTCGGCCTGGCGGCCCGGGTACCCCAGCGACAACCGCATGAGAAAGCGGTCCAGTTGGCTTTCGGGCAGCCGGTAGGTGCCTTCCTGCTCGATCGGGTTCTGGGTAGCGGCCACCATGAACGGGCTGGGGAGACGGTGGCTGACTCCGTCAGCACTGACCTGACGCTCCTCCATCGCCTCCAGCAGCGCCGACTGGGTCTTCGGCGATGCACGGTTGATCTCGTCGGCCAACACGATGTTGGCGAACAACGGCCCCTGCTGGAACACGAACGTCTCGGTCGCTCGCTGGAACACACTGACGCCTACGAGGTCGGAGGGCAGCAGATCGGGGGTGAACTGCACGCGCTTCCACGTGCAGTCGATCGAGGCGGCCAATGCCTTGGCCAGACTGGTTTTGCCAACACCCGGTACGTCCTCGATCAGGAGGTGCCCTTCGGCCAGGAGGCAGATGACTGCGAGGTCGATCGCGTCGCGCTTTCCGTGCACCACCGAGGCGATGTTGCCCGTGATTGCGTCGAAGAGTTGCGCGAACGTCGGAGCGGGCGGGGCAGGGGGGTCAGCCATCACGGGGTGAAGGGTAGACCGGCAGGCGTCCATCACAGTGCGCGTGTCATTTGCCCGCTACCGTCGGGTGCATGACCGCCTGCTATCTCGCCATCGATGTCGGCGGCGCGAAGTTGGCTGCAGCCATCGTCAGCGAACACGGCGAAGTGCTGGTGCGCGACCGCATCGCCACCCCGCCGCGCGAGGTGTGGCCAGCGCTTGCACGGCTCGCGAAACGCGTGCTGGCGGCAGCGCCCACCACCCCGGTGGGGTGTGGCGTCGGCTGTGGTGGCCCGATGAATCCGGCCGAGCGCACCGTCTCGCCGCTGTACATCCCGTCGATGCTGGCGTTCCCGCTGGCGGCCGAACTGGAGGCGCTCACCGGCCTGCCGACGGTGGTCGACAACAACGCCAAGACAGTCGCGATGGGTGAGGCGTGGTGCGGTGCGGGCGTAGGACTCAGCGATTTCGTGTCGGTCTCAATGGGTGCCGGTGTCGGGGGTGCCATCGTCAGCGGCGGGCGCCTGCTGGAAGGTCGCCTCGGCAACGCCGGCCACATCGGCCACATCGTGGTCGAGCCCGACGGTCGGCCATGTGCATGCGGTGGCAAAGGCTGTCTCGAGGCGTACTGCAGCGGTCGGGCGATCGAGGAAGAGACGGGTCGGCCTCCGCAGCGGGCACCTCAGGCGATTGTCGAGCGCACCGGCATCTTCGTCGGTCGTGCACTTGCGTCGTTGGGTGCGGTGTGCGACCTCCGCACGGCCATCATCGGCGGATCGGTCGCACTCGGCTTCGGCGAACCGTTCTTTGCTGCGGTGCAGTCCGAACTCGACCACCGCGCCCGGTTGACGTTCACGCAGGGGTTCAAGGTGATGCCCGCCGGTCTCGGGCAGTTGGCGCCGCTGGTGGGCGCTGCGGCCCTCGCTCGCGGTATTTGAACCGCTCACGAACCTCGTCGCCCGGCTGCCGAGGCGTCAGCTACCGGGCGGTAACCTCGGCGCATGCGTCCGACGTACACCGCTGAAGCTCAGGCCTACCGTGCCACCGTGCAGGCGTTCCTCGCTGAGAAGTTGCCCGCCAGTTGGGGCGGCATCGGTCAGTTGGAAGGGCAGGAACTCGCCGACTTCGTCACGGAATGGCGCAAGGTACTGCACATCGCCGGCTACCTGGCTCCGGGTTGGCCAGTCGAGTACGGCGGTGCCGGTCTGTCGGCTCTCGAACAGGTGATCATCGGCGAGGAGTTCGCCAAGGGCGGTGTGCCCACGGGTGGACCGAACGATGTGTTCGGCATCCAGATGCTTGGCAACACGATCCTGCAATGGGGTACCGAGGAACAAAAGCGGCACTATCTGCCGCGTCTGCTGTCCGGCGAGGACACCTGGTGCCAGGGCTACAGCGAGCCCAATGCCGGTAGCGACCTCTCCAATCTGGGTCTGAAGGCGCAACTCGACGGCGACCAGTGGATTCTCAACGGGCAGAAGATCTGGACGTCGGCAGGGCATCTCGCCGACCACATCTTCACGCTGGCCCGCACCGACCCAGATGCACCGCGCCACAAGGGCATCTCGTTTCTGCTCGTTGACATGCGTCAGCCCGGTGTCGAGGTGCGCCCGATTCGGATGATCTCCGGTGAGAGCGAGTTCAACGAGGTGTTCTACACCGATGCCACCACTCCCAAAGGCGACGTGGTCGGCGGGGTGAACAACGGCTGGGCGGTGGCGATGACGCTGCTGGGCTACGAGCGCGGCGAAGCTGCCGCCACTGGCCCGATCCGGTATCAAGCAGAGATCGACCGCCTGCTGTTGCTCGCCAAGGAGCGCGGCGTCGCTGACGACCCGCGCATCCGTCAGCGTCTCGCAGCGTGTTACGGCAAGGTACAGATCATGCGCTGGAACGGCATGCGGGTGCTCACCCAGTTCTTACAGGGGCATCACCCCGGCCCCGACGGCGCCATCTCCAAGCTCTACTGGAGCGAATACCACAAGGAGATCACTGAACTGGGCGTCGACATCCTCGGTGCCGAGGCGATGGCCCCCACCGGTCGCAAACCCTCCACAGCGTTCCAGTGCGACGACGCCGGGGCACCGAACAGCACCTGGAGTTGGGTGGGAACGTTCTTGAATGCGCGCGCCGGCACCATCTATGCCGGTTCCAGCCAGATTCAGCGCAATATCATCGGTGAGATGGTCCTCGGATTGCCCAAAGAGCCGAAGTGAACGTCGGTACCTCGTTCCGCATCGTGGGTGCAGTGCTACGGCGGCCGCAGCTGTGGCTCACGGCGTTGCGCCAGTGGCGGCGAACCACACCATCGGACTGGTGGAAGCATCGGCCGTTCATGCCACTGCCGAGCGCTGGCTACCTGAAGTTCCGTCTGGTCACGCAATATGGCGACTCGAACGCTCGTGTTGAGCCTGCAGATGTGCTGAACTACCTCGCATGGTGCCGGCATCACGACCAGGCGGCCTGATGCCCGACCGGTTGCGGAGACGGCACACTGCTGCGAACACCCACTTCACCAGCGCGCGCGTCGGCCGGTAGGGGTCGCGGCATGCGGAGCGCCTTGGTGTTGAACGCCACCTACGAGCCGCTCTCCGTGGTGCCTGCACGTCGGGCCGCATGCCTGGTCATTGCCGACAAGGCCGATCTGATCGCCGATGACGGCCATGTGCTGCACTCGGCCCGACTCAGCCTGCCCAGCCCGTCGGTCATCCGCCTTCGCTACGTCGTCAAGGTGCCGTACTCGCGCCGCACCGCCATGTCGCGTCGAGCACTGTTCGCCCGCGACGACTATTGCTGCCAGTACTGCGGCGGTTTCGCCGACTCGCTCGATCATGTGGTGCCCAGGTCGCGGGGCGGTCAGCACACATGGGAGAACCTGGCGGCGGCATGCCGTCCGTGCAATCTGCGCAAACGCGACCGGACACCCGCCGAGGCGGGGATGAACCTTGCCCGTCCGCCGCGAGCGCCGCGAGAGCAGGCCTGGATCACGGTTGCGATGAACCCGGTGCCCGACCAGTGGAAGCCGTTCCTGGCTCGCGCCAGCTAGCCGCCTACGCTTGGGGTCATGCAGCCATGGCGCGTCGAGCAGTCGCACGGCGATGCCGGGGCGTTTCACGCAGATGACCCCGCAGCTGATCGTTCTGCCACGTTCCACACCGTAGAGCGGCCGACGTTGGTGCTCGGTTCAACACAGCCCGACGATTCGATCGACCTCGTCGCGGCAACCGAGCTGGGTGTCGTGGTCGTGCGTCGGCGCAGCGGCGGGGGAGCGGTGCTGTTGCTGCCCGGCGAGTTCGTGTGGCTCGACCTCGTGATCCCGACCGGCGATTCGCTGTGGTCGGCCGATGTCGGCGCGTCGATGGTGTGGGTCGGCGAACTTTGGCAACGCGCGCTGGCCATGTTGGGAGAGGGTGCCGACTCGATGGTGCACCGCGGTCCGCTGGTGCGCTCGGAGTGGTCGACGGCAGTGTGCTGGGCCGGTATCGGCACCGGCGAGTTGATGAGCGCCGACGCCAAGCTGGTCGGCATCAGCCAGCGGCGAACACGCGACTGGGTGCGCTTCCAATCGATGTGTCATCTGCAATGGCGGCCAGAGATGGTGGCCTCGCTGGTCGCTGCACCGAAGCCGCTGTCCGCCGTCCTGGCGCCGGTGGCGGCAGTGGTGACCGCCGCTGAGACGGTGCTGCGCGCGGCGCTGGTCGACCAACTCGCCTGACGTCGAGGTTCCCGCCCGGTCTGGGAAGGGTTGGTTCCGGTTTCCGGGACCAACCCTTCCCAGATCGAGTTTGGGGACGGATTCTTCCCAGAAACCGGGGCGCTGGTGGGGGAAAGTGGCGCGGGGTGGTTGACATTGGGGGGATGTGGGGGGCAGAATGGGGTGAAGTGGGGATTCAGGGTGCAGGCCCGTATCCAGCCGAGGCAGGCACCGCTCGAGCAGGGAAGGTGGTGAACGCGACGTGTTGTTCGTCGGTGCGTACGAGCGCAATCTCGACGACAAGGGCCGACTGGCCTTGCCGGCGCCGTTCCGTGACCGCCTCGGTGAGCACTGCTACCTGGCCAAGGGGCTCGACAAGTGCGTCACCGTCGTTCCTGCTGCAGTCTTCGAGCACGAGGCTGCGACCATCGCGGCCCAAGTGCGCTCCGGCGAAGTCACTCGCAACCAGGCCCGTGCGTTGGCCATGTCGGCCACGTTGGTGAGCCTCGACAAGCAGGGTCGGGTCAACGTCGACGAGCAGTTGCGTGCGTACGCCGAACTCGCCACCGCCAGCACTGTGATGGTCGCCGGCAACTTCGACCGCCTCGAGATCTGGTCCACCGATCGCTTTGCCCGCGTCAACGACGAGGGCACTGGGCACCTCGCCGGTGACGACGAGTGAGCCACCCGTCCCATCCGCCAACCCACCGTCACGTCCACACGGAACACAGTCACGCAGAAGAGGAGGAAGAGGCCGCCGCACGACCGTGCAGCACACCGGCACACCACCGAGCTACCGCTCCGCACCACCTGATCAGGGTAGGGCTGCGATGAGCACCGAACCCTTCCATCATCTGCCCGTCATGGTCGACGAAATCGTCGAACTGTTCGCCGCAGTGCCTGCCGGATTCGTGCTCGACGCCACCCTCGGAGGTGGTGGTCATGCTGCAGCACTGCTGGAGCGTTGGCCCCACATCGGGATTCTCGGGATCGACCGTGACGAAGCCGCACTTGCCGCAGCGCAGGAGCGTCTCGCCCGGTTCGGCGATCGGGTGAAGGTGTACCACTGTCGGTTCGATCGCCTCGACGAAGCCATGGAAGCACTCTCCATCGAATCCCTGTCCGGTGCCCTCTTCGACCTCGGCGTGAGCTCGCCGCAGCTCGACCGTGCGGACCGTGGCTTCAGCTACCGCAACGACTCGGTGCTGGACATGCGCATGGACCAGAGTCAGCTGTGGTCGGCCAAGGATGTAGTGAACGGCTACGACGCGGCACAGCTCACCCGCGTGCTGCAGCAATACGGCGACGAGCGTTTCGCCAAGCGCATCGCCAACGCGATCGTTGCCGCGCGGCCCATCGATTCCACTGCCGAGCTGGCCGAGGTGGTCACCTCGGCGATCCCGGCAGCGGCCCGTCGCACTGGCGGCCACCCGGCCAAGCGCACGTTCCAGGCGATCCGCATTGAAGTCAACGGCGAGCTCGAGTCGCTGCCGGTGGCGCTCGACTCGGCTATCCGCAGCATCGCGCCCGGCGGTCGTATGGCGGTGCTGTCCTACCACTCCGGCGAGGACCGGATCGTCAAGGAGCGTATGCGTTCGGCGGAAACGGGCGACTGCCCGTGCCCGCCCGAACTGCCCTGCGTGTGCGACGCGATCCAGACCGTGCGTCTCGTCCGTGGCATCCCGCGTACCCCGTCGAAGGATGAGCAACTCACCAACCGTCGGGCCAGCAGCGCCCGACTGCGCGTCGTCGAGCGCATCGTCGACTCGCCCACACGCGGACGACGCTGATGGCACTCGCAGCCCGCAATGAGCGGGCGGCGGCCGTTCGTGAGCGGATGCATGGCGGCGGCGCTGCCGATGCCCGCGCGATGGTCAAGCGCACTGCGCCGTTGGCCTCCGCCCCGAGTACGCGGTTGGCGGTGGTGCCGCGACGCAAACGTACGGCCCGCCTGATCGCCGCAGTCAGCGTGGTGGTGTTCGGTCTGATGTTGGGTGCCGCAGCGTTCCAGACGCAGATCGCTCGTCGCCAACTCACGCTGGACACCCTCGACCGCGATATTCGCAAGGGTCGCGATCAGTACGACGTGTTGCGCCGTGAACGCGCGGAGTTGCGCTCGCCGGGCCGCTTGTCCGAGCAGGCAGCTGCGCTCGGTATGGGGCCAGCGAAGCAGACGAACTTCGTCAGCGTCGATCCCGAAGAAGTGGCGATCGTGCAGCGAACGGGTGCTGCGTCCACGCAGCACTTGGCGACGCCGATCCAGCAGGAGTTCGAGCAGTACGCGAAGGTGAAGCAGCAGGCATTGGTGACGCCGTGAGCAAGGAACCGCGCCAAACCCGCGGCCGCTCGCACGGAACCCCCCACCAACGTGCCGCAACGTCGACTTCGTCTGCACACGGGAGTGGTGCCCGCACCCGCACGAGTTCTGCGGCTACCCGTGCTGCGCCGCCGCGTGCTCGTTCGGGTGCAGTAGCGCCGTCCCGGTCGCGCCCTGCGCCTGCGCGCGCACCGGGTGGAGGAGCTGGGCGTGAGGCCCGCCGCGATATGCCAGTCGCCCGTTCGCAGCGCCATGGGCGCGACATCGTGGCTCCGCCTCCGCCACACGCACATCGCTCGGCGCGTGGGAAGCAGCCGCCCGGCGGCTTCACGCTCACGTTCCGTGCGGGCGACCCGCGTCGTCGCCTCGTCGCGGTGTTCATCGTCGCGATGCTGCTGTTCGCTGCGGTCGTTGGACGCGTCGCCTACCTGCAGACCACCGGCTCTGAGTCGTTGAGGGCAGCAGGTAAGGCGCAGCGCACAACAGAGTCGGTGCTGCACGCGCAGCGAGGCACGATCTTCGCTCGTGACGGCGGCGAGTTGGCGACCAGCGTGCCCTCGACCACGATCTTCGCCAATCCGAAACTGGTGAACGATCCGGCCGGCGAAGTGTCGCTGCTGGCGGCGATGCTGCACCTCACCGTGGACAGGCAGAAGGCGCTGCTGCAGGCGTTCGGCGACAAGTCGAAGAGCTTCGTCTACGTTGCCCGTCAGATCGACGACCAACTGGCCAACTCGGTGCTGGCGCTGCAGCTACCCGGAATCGACTCGGTGCACGAGGACAAGCGCATCATGCCGAGTGGTGACGTCGGACGCAGCCTGCTCGGCCGTACGGATGTCGACGGCAAGGGCACCGCCGGTCTCGAGCTGCAATACAACGCGTTGCTCACCGGTCTGGACGGCGAGCGGACTCGCGAACACGACAAGAACGGTCACTCGATCGCAGGATCGGAAGCCACGACCACCGATGCAGTACCGGGCGACGACCTGGTGCTCACCGTCGATCGCTCGTTGCAGTTTCAGGTCGAGCAGGCGTTGGTAACCCGCGTCAGCGATTTGAAGGCGGCCGGTGGCACAGTCGTAGTGATGGACACTGTTACCGGCGAGATCTACGCGGTGGCCAACGTCAAACGAGGTACGGACGATGTCGTCGCCGTCACCCCAGCGAACCTGGCGGCGGTGGAAGCGTTCGAACCCGGTTCGGTGGCAAAGGTGTTCAGTATCTCCAGTGTCATCGACACCGGTACCGCCTCACCTGATTCGACGGTGCAGGTGCCGTATCGCATCGTGTTCGACAAGGGCACCAAGTGGGAGACCACGATCCAGGACGCTGAACAGCACCCGACGGAAGACATGTCGGTGCGCGACATCATCGTGCATTCCTCGAACATCGGCACGTTGACGCTCGCCGAGAAGGTGGGCACCCAGCGACTCCACGACTACATGCAGGCGTTCGGATTCGGGAAGACCACCGGCCTCGGGTTTCCCGACGAGAGCGCCGGCAAGATGAAGAAGGCCAAGGATCTGCAGGGTACGGAAAAGGCCACCGTCAGCTTCGGCTACGGCTATTCGGCAACCGCCCTGCAGCTGGTGGCGGCGGTGAACACCGTCGCCAACGGCGGTGTGTACATCGCGCCGAAACTGCTGAAGGCCACGATCGGCGCTGACGGCAAGGTTGTCGAGACACCGCCGTCGGAGACCCATCGCGTGCTGCAGGTGAACTCGTCGAAGGTGATGACCTCGATGATGCAAGACGTGGTCTGCAACGGCACGGGGACCGGGGCTCAGATTCCGGGGATCTCCGTCGCCGGCAAGACCGGTACTGCCTACAAGCTGCAGTCCGCTGGTGATTACGGTGCGGCCGGGAATCGGTCGTACCGTGCAACGTTCGTCGGCTACTTCCCGGCGCAGGCGCCTCGGGTCACGATTCTTGTCACCATCGACGAGCCAGACCCCACTTCGCGCGACCGCTTCGGCGGCACGGCTGCGGCACCGCTGTTCACGAAGGTCGCCATGTCGGCGATCCACGAACTGCAGATCGTTCCTACGCCTGGCGACACCGGCTGCACGGCGGGGTGACGTTGATGGAACACCTGCTCGGTGAACTGTTCGCCGATGCTGCGATCCCCGACGCATACGTGCGCGGCGACGCCAGCGTCGCAGTGACCGGTGTGGTGTACGACTCGCGCAAGGTGACGGCGGGATCCTTGTTCTGCTGCGTGCGAGGACTGCAATCGGACGGGCATACGTTCGCAGCAGCGGCGGTCGCAGCAGGCGCCACTGCACTCATGGTCGACCATCCACTGGCGATCGAGGTCGCCCAGGTGGTGGTTCCCGACACCCGCGCGGCGATGGGCTTGATGGCTGCCGCGTTCTGGGGCCACCCGACGCGATCGCTGGTGCTCGTTGGTGTGACGGGCACGAACGGTAAGACCACCACTGCAAGTCTGATCTCGTCGGTCGTGGCGCACTCCGGTGTGAGCTGCGGACTGATCGGTACGTTGACCGGACCGCACACGACACCCGAGTCCCCCGATCTGCAGGAGCAGTTGGCCGGCTTCGTGTCCCAGGGCATGCGGGCCGTCGTGATGGAAGTGTCGTCGCACGGACTTGCGTTGCACCGGGTGAACGGTTGTCGCTTCGCGGTGTCCGTCTTCACCAACCTCGGCCGCGACCACCTCGACCTCCACGGCACCGAGGAGCGCTACTTCGCGGCGAAGGCCGAACTGTTCACTCCGCGTCTCAGTGACCGCGGCGTGGCGAACCTCGACGACACGCACGGACGTCTGCTGGTCGACGTCGCGTCAGTCCCGATGGTGACGTTCTCACGTGCAGACGTCAGCGATGTGGAGATCACCCCTACGGCGCACGCGTACACGTGGCGGGGGGAGCACATCAGCGTCCGCATCGGCGGCGACTTCAATGTGATGAACAGCCTGGCAGCGGCGACTGCGTGCGCGGAATTGGGGATCGCTCCGGCGGCCATCGCTGCCGGATTGATGCAGGCATCGGCGGTCCCCGGACGGTTCGAGGCGGTCCGCGCCGGGCAACCCTTTGATGTGATCGTGGACTACGCGCATACTCCGGACGGCCTGCGTGCGGCCCTTGTGGCGGCTCGCTCCGCCGGCAGTGGTCGGCTGATCGCAGTCTTCGGCTGCGGCGGTGACCGTGACCGCGAGAAGCGGCCGCTGATGGGTGCCGTGGCGGCGGAGTGTGCCGACCTCGTGGTGATCACTTCCGACAATCCGCGATCCGAGGACCCACTCGGGATCATCAATGCCGTGTCCGCAGGGGTACCCGACGACTACCGTTCCCGAGTTGTGACAGACCCCGATCGACGAAGCGCCTTCGCTCAGGCATTCAACATGGCAACCGCAGGCGATGTGGTGGTGATCGCTGGCAAGGGTCACGAGACGACACAGACCATCGGTGGCACTGTGGTGCCGTTCGACGATCGCTCCGTGGCGCGTGAACTGCTGGAGGCCATGAAGTGATCGCCGTCATGATCGCTGGAGCGACCAGCATGATCGTCGCGCTCATCGGTACTCGTTACCTGATCACGTTCTTCCGCGACCGTGGGAAGGGTCAGCCGATCCTTGGAAAGGAAGACCTCGGTCCCGAGCACCACATGAGCAAGGCCGGCACCCCCACCATGGGCGGGTTGGCGATCATCTTCGCGGCGCTCATCGGGTGGTTGGTCGCTCATCTTCGTCCGGGCATCGCGATTTCGGACCAGGCGATGATCATGTGGGTGGGCGTGCTGGTGATGGCGGCGATGGGGTTCCTCGACGATTTCATCAAGGTGCGCAGGGCGCACAACCGGGGCATCTTCTGGAAGAAGAAGAGCTACATCACGCTCGGCCTGTCCATCTTGCTGGCGTGGTGGCTGGTGGCCTCCACCGGCGTTGCGGAGACGATCTCATTCACCCGGGCGTCGTTCCCGGGCTGGCACGTTCCGTGGCCGGTGTTCGTGGTCTTCGCCGGTGTGATCGTGTGGAGCACGAGCAACGCGGTCAACGTCACCGATGGTCTCGACGGCCTGGCCGGCGGTTCGGCGATGATGGGCTTCGTCGCATTCGCGATCATCGCCTATTGGTCATTCCGCAATCCCGACGTCTACGGCGCCATCGTCAACCCGCTCGACCTCGCCGTGTTCGCCGCCGCGTTCGGTGGCGCCTGCGCCGGGTTCCTGTGGTTCAACGCAGCACCCGCGCGTATCTTCATGGGCGACGTCGGCGCACTGGCGATCGGTACCGCGCTTGCCCTGCTGGCACTCACTACGGACACACAGTTGCTGCTCATCCTGATCTGCGGCATCAACGTCATGGAGGCCGGCTCGGTCGCTGTGCAGATGGGTGTGTTCAAGGCCTCCGGTCGTAAGAAGCGGTTGTTCCGTATGTCGCCCATCCATCATCACTTCGAGCTCATCGGCTGGCCCGAAACTACGGTGATCATTCGCTTCTGGATCATCTCCGGGATCTGCACCGCCGCGGCCATCGGCATCTTCATCGGCGACTTCACCCACGTGACGGACAACCTCTGAGGCCGTGCCCGTGACCCGTACCGCGCTCATTCACGGCATCGCCCTCGCAGGCGATGCGCTGGCCTCGCGACTAGTGCGTCGTGGTTGGCGCGTACTCGTGTCCGACGACGCGCCGGACGACGCCAAGCGGGCACTCGCCGCCGGTCTGGGAACCACGCTCGTCGAATGCCCCGATGTCGCGACGCTGACGGCGTTGGTGGCGGAGAGCGACATCGTGTGCCCGGCACCCGGTGTGCCTGAGACACACCCCGTGGTCGTCGCAGCGCTGACCAGTGGTACGCCGATCCGCACGGAGATCGACTTGGCCCACGAGTGGGAGCAAGAGCGCCTCGGTGGGCCGCGACCGATGCTGGCGATCACGGGTACCGACGGGAAGACCACCACCACGTTGCTTGCGGCGCACATGCTGGAGGTGGCCGGCCACCGACCCGCTGCAGTGGGGAACACCGAAGTACCACTCGTGGCCGCGCTCGACGACGATGTCGATGTGTTCGTCGTCGAGTGCAGCAGCTTCCGGCTGAACTGGTTGGACAGCTTTCGTGCGGAGGCCTCGGTGTGGCTCAACCTGGCCCCCGACCACCAGAACTGGCACCGGTCGGTGCAGGCGTACGAAGCAGCTAAAGCGCGGATATGGGCGAACCGTCGTCCGAACGATGTCGCCATCGGGTTCGCCGACGACGCCGTGGTGATGCGTAACCTCCGCGCCGCTGGCGGGGTCACGCGCACATTCGCCGCGGCCAACGCCGACTACCGCGTCGCCGACGGCAACCTTGTGGGCCCGATGGGCACCATCGCTCCCATCGCCGGGATGACGCGAGCGTTGCCGCACGACATCACCAATGCGCTTGCCGCATCGGCGTTGGTGTTGGAGACCGGATTGGCAACGGTTGCCGATGTGGCCGATGCCTTGGCGACATTTCGGCACCCAGCGCACCGCATCGAACCATTGGGCGAGATCGCTGGCGTGCAGTGGTTCAACGACTCCAAGGCGACATCGCCTCACGCTGCGCTCACCGCGCTCCGCGGCTTCGAGCGCGTCGTGTTGTTGGCCGGAGGTCGCAACAAGGGTCTCGATCTCGCGTCGCTGGCCACCGAGCACGCGCGTGTGAAGGCAGTGATCGGGCTGGGCGAGTCGGCCACCGAGATCACAGCCGCCTTCGCCGAGTACTGCCCAGTGGAGACGGCTCCCTCGATGGCCCACGCTGTCCAGCGTGCCGCTGCGTTGGCCCAGCCCGGTGACATCGTGCTGTTGTCGCCGGCGTGCGCCAGTTTCGATTGGTACCCGGATGGCGGCTACCCCGCGAGGGGAAATGACTTCAAGCAACTCGTCGCGTCACTGCGTGAAAAGGTGGGTGCATCATGAGTACGTCGTCGGCACTCCTCGGCGATCGTCGCCGTGCTGCGCTGGCTCGTGCGGAGGCGATGCATCGCCATCCCACGAAGCGCTCTGTCGCCCATCCAGCGTCACCCCCGCCGACGGCGTTCTACGTGATGGCGGTTGTCATCACCGTGTTCACGATGCTCGGGCTGGTGATGGTGCTGTCGGCGACGTCGATCAGCCAGTTCCACAAGGGCAACTCACCGTGGCGCATGTTCGACCGGCAGCTGCTGTGGGCTGCGCTCGGGTGTATCGGCCTGTGGTGTGCGATGCGGGTGCCGACGCGGCGCTGGCGCCGCCTGATCAAGCCCGCAATGGTGATCTCCAGTGCTGCGATGCTCCTGCCGTTCATGCCGGGAATCGGCGAGAGCGTCAACGGTGCCAGATCGTGGGTCACGCTCGGTTCGTTCAGCTTCCAGCCCAGTGAGTTCCTCAAGCTGGTCGTGTTGATGGCGTGTGCCGACCTGTTGGCCAAGCGGCGCGACGAGATGCACGATCCGGCGCGCACGCTGACGCCGGTGCTGATCATTGGTGGGTTGGGAGCCGCTCTCTGTCTTGCTCAGGGCGATCTCGGGTCGGCCATCGTGATGTCCGCGATCGTGTTCACCACCTTGTTCATCGCTGGGTCGCCACTGTCGTTAGTTGCGGCGTCATCCACACTCGGTGCAGCAGCGGCGCTGTGGTTCGTGTCGTCCAGTCCCCGCCGCCAGGCACGGTTCACGGCATTCATGGACATCGCTGCGCACAAGGACCACCTGAGCTACCAGACGTACCAGGCGATGATCGCGATGGCGCAGGGTGGGCTCACGGGCTCTGGTGTGGGCCGCGGCGACAACAAGCTCGGCGAGTTCCTGCCGCTCGCGCACTCCGACTTCATCTTCGCTGTCATCGCCGAGGAACTGGGGATGATCGGCGTCGTCGCAGTACTCGGCGGGTTCATGGTGCTCGCCTACGCCGGTATCCAGGTGGCGATGGCCACACACGACCGATTCCACTCGCTGCTGGCCGGAGGCATCGTTGGCTGGCTCGTGGTGCAGACGATCATCAACGTCGGTGGCGTGACCGGTCTGATGCCGGTCACCGGGCTCACGCTCCCGTTCTTCTCTGCCGGTGGTAGCTCACTGTTCGTCACCCTCACGGCCTGCGGGTTCTTGCTCAACGTCGCCCGCAACGTCCGATGAACACGTTCGCCGTCGTCACCGGCGGCGGGACGTCCGGTCATGTGCTTCCCGCACTCGCAGTGGCGGAGTCCTTGGTGACCGCCGGCCACGCACGAGCGACAATCCACTACGTCGGCACCCAACGGGGTGTCGAGACGACGCTGGTGCCACCCAGCGGGTTCCCGCACACGTTCCTGGACATCGTCGGGTTGCAGCGCGGTTTCGGTCGGCGAGCGATGGGGCGCAATGTGTCGCTCCCGTTCAAGCTGGTTCGTTCGTTACGGGAGGCGACGCAACTGCTGCGCGACTTGCAACCAGCGGTCGTGGTCAACCTCGGCGGATACGGCAGCTTTCCCGCCACGTGGGCAGCCCGTCGGGCCGGTATTCCCTACGTCGTGGTGTCCTACGACCGTCGGCCGGGCCTGGTGTCACGACTGCTCGCCAAGCGAGCTGCGGTCTGCGCAGTGGCGTTCGAAGGGTCGGCCCTGCCGCACGCAGAAGTCACCGGGGCGCCCATCCGTAGCGAGTTGCTGGCACTCGACCGCTCCGCCGCCCGTGACAGCGCTCGCGACGAACTGGCGCTGCCTCGCGAACGATTCATTGTTGCCGTGGTGTGCGGCTCGCTGGGTGCGGCTGCGGTCAACGAAGTGGTGGCCGCTGCAGTCGAACGGCTGGCGGGTCGCTCCGATCTGGCCGTGTTCCATGCAGTGGGTGATCGATTTCTCACCGCTGCCGCGCCCGCTCGTGATGGCGCATCGGGCATCCTGTACCGCGTGATCGGGTACGAGCAGCGCATGGTCCAGCTGTATGCAGCTGCCGACCTGATGGTGACCCGTGCGGGTGCAGGAACCATTGCGGAGCTGGCCGCCGTCGGTGCTCCGGCGATCGTCGTACCGTGGCCTGGCGCCGCAGAGAACCATCAGCTCGACAACGCCAAGGTGCTCAGCGATCGCGGCGCAGCGGTGCTGATCGAGCAGCCTGAGTTCACCGTGGATCGTTTGATTGCGGAGATCGATCGCTTTGCTTCGCAGCCGCACGAGCTCGACATGGTGGCCCGAGCGGCCCACGATGCAGGGGCGGTGCATCGCAGTGGCCGTTTGGTCGGCGCGATCGAGCGAGCTGCCAACGGAGCGGGCTCGTGAGTACCGCACCCAACCCGCCGATCGACCTCACCGAACCGCGTCGGCTGCACGTCGTCGGCGTGGGCGGGCCGGGTATGAGCGCGATCGCCATCGTGCTGGCGGAAATGGGGCACGACGTCAGCGGTAGCGATATTCGCGAACGCAGTGTGCTCGATCGGGTTCGCGCTGCGGGTGTCGACGTGCACGTTGGCCATTCGCGTGAACTGGTGCACGATCGTGACGCGATCACGTGGAGTACTGCCATACCGGCTCGTAATGTCGAGCGTGACGAAGCGGACAAGGTCGGCGTGTTGTCGATGCACCGTTCGGGGATGCTGGCAGCGATTTGCGCGCGGGCGAAGTCGTTGGCGGTCGCCGGCACCCACGGGAAGACGTCGACGACTTCGATGCTGATGCTGATGCTGTCCGAGGCTGGCGTTCGTCCCAGCTTCGTGATCGGCGGTGACGTGACCGATATGGGTACCGGCGCCCAGTGGACCGGGGCCGAGTGGTTGGTGGTGGAAGCCGACGAGAGCGACGGCACACACCTGCAGCTGCCGCTCTACGGCACGATCCTCACCAACGTGGAGGTCGACCACCTCGATCACTACGGCACGTTCGAGGCGATCGTCGAGGGCTTCGACCAGTACCTCGATCAGGTCGACGGTCCCAAGGTGCTGTGTATCGACGACCCGACCACGGCGGCGCTCGCCGCCAGGCATTCATGTATCACCTACGGCACTTCACCCGAGGCGGATTTCCGCGCGGTCGACGTGATGGCCGGCGAAGGCTCGTTCACGTTCTCGGTGCTGTATCGCGGCGAACGACTTGGATCGGTCTCGCTGCCGTTGCGCGGGGTGCACAACGTGCGCAATGCCACCGGTGCGTTGGCCATGGCGGTCACCATCGGCGTGAGCTTCGAGATTGCGGCCGCAGCGCTCGCCAAGTTCGGTGGAGTCGCTCGCCGTTTCGACGTGCGCGGTGTCGACGGCGGGGCAACGCTGGTCGACGACTACGCCCACCTGCCGTCCGAGATTGGCGCAGTGCTGGCAGCGGCCCGCCAGAGCGGCGACGGGTGGAACCGTGTGGTCGCAGTGTTCCAGCCGAACCGGTTCAACCGCATCGTGTCGATGTGGCCCGACTACCACTCTGCGTTCGTGGATGCCGATGTCGTCGTGCTCACCGAGATCTATGCCTCTGGTACCGCGCCGATTCCGGGGATCACCGGCAAGTTGTTGGTGAATGCCGTGCTCGACGCTCATCCGCGTGCCCGCGTGGTGTGGATGCCGAAACGGGCCGAGCTGGTCGAGTTCCTGGCGGGCGAACTGCGCGAAGGCGACGTGTGCATCTCGATGGGGTGCGGGGACATTGCGTCCCTGCCGGACGAAGTGCAGACGAGGCGTTCGGAGCGAAGGTTGCGCGCGACGTGAGCCCCGCGACTGTCCAGCGGCAGGCGTTCGATCAACTGCGGGCGTTCGCCACCGCCGACGAACCCCTGGCGCCCTTCACCACCTACAAGCTCGGCGGTCCGGCGGCGGTGTTTGCCGTACCGCGCGACGAACGCGAACTGGCACGTGTCGGCGAGGTCGCGCGAGCCACGGGTCTGGCGGTGCTGGTGGTGGGGCGCGGCTCGAACATGCTGGTGGCTGATTCGGGGTTTCCTGGAATCGCGGTGTCGTTGGCCGCGATGGGGGACTGGATCGAGTTCCAGGACACCGTCGTGCGCGCTGGTGCCGCAGTGGCGCTCCCGGTGCTGGCGCGGCGTTGCTCTGCGGCCGGTTTGATCGGCTTCGAGTGGGCGGTCGGGGTGCCCGGCACGCTCGGCGGTGCGGTGCGAATGAACGCCGGCGGCCATGGCAGCGACATCGCTGCCTCGCTGATCGGCGTGCACCTGTACGACCTGCAACGCGCTCAGCGAGCCTGGGTTCCCGTCGATCGCTTGGGCCTCCGCTTTCGGGGCTCTGCTCTCGCCGATCATCAGGTGGTGCTCGACGCGCGTGTCCAGTTGACCCACGGCGACCCGGTGGAGTCCGAGGCTGCACTCACCGAGATTGTGAGGTGGCGTCGCGAGCATCAACCGGGCGGCCAGAATGCAGGTTCGGTGTTCGTGAATCCCATTCCCGGTGAACTGCCCGCCGCGGTCCTCATCGACCGGCTGGGCCTGCGCGGCTATCGCGTCGGTGGCGCATGCGTCAGCGACAAACACGCGAACTTCATCCAGGCCGAACACGGCGCCACCGCAGCGGACGTTCGGGCGGTGATGACGTTCGTGCGCGAACAGGTCAGGGTGCACACCGGATTCGATCTGCGCAGCGAGGTGCGCCTCGTGGGCTTTGCCGACGTGATGGACGATGTTGCAGAACACACTGAGGGGGTGTCCTGGTGAAGGAACCCGACCTGCCCGGCACTGATCACGTGCCCGACCATGTGCTCGACGAGCTGCAGACCGCATTTTCCGACCCGACTCCGAACTACGACTTCGACGACCCTGCACTCGATCGGATGCTCGGTATCGACGACGCCGATGAGGCCGACGACGACACCGGCGATGACACCGGCGATGTCGACTTCGACGACGACGCAGATGACGACGACGCAGATGACGTCGAGGCCGTCGAGGCAGACGAGGTGCCGTCAGCGGCCCCGGAGCGCCGCACGATTGTCATCGCTGACGACGAGCTCCCCGATCTGGTGTATCTCGATGAGGAAAAGGAGCGTGGCTTCCACGAGCGACGCGACGCCGCCGCCGAGGACAGCACCCGCTCCACGATCGTCATCGACGATCTCGACGACTACGGGGTCATTGAGCCCGCTCCCACGCGCACCGCAGGTGGTATCGACCCGCGGATGCGCGCTCGGCGCAACGCGGTCAGTCGCGAGCAGGGCCGACGTCGCGTGCTGCTGTTGGGTATCGCTGGCGGTGTCGTGCTGGCGATCATCTTGGTGGTCGCGGTGTTTGCCTCGTCCGTGTTCGACGTCCGCACGGTCTACGTCCAAGGAGCGGTGTACACCGACCAGGAGCTGCTCGACAAGGTAGTGAACGACCTCAAGGGTCATGCGGTGCTGCTCGCTGACACGCACAAGGCCGAACAAGACCTGGAGGCGATCCCGTGGGTCGAACAGGCGACCGTGCGCACCGACTTTCCGCATTCGGTGTACATCGACATTCGTGAGCGCCGTCCGATTGTCACGTTCCAAGGGCATGACGGCCAGTTCCGGGTGATCGACATCCAAGGTCGAGTGCTCGACGTCATCGCCGGACAACCCACCGCGTACCTGCTGGTCACGGGCCAGAACCCCGACACGCCGCGAGGCGACTTCGCCCCCGCTCCATACGCGGCAGCAGCGCAGATGGTGGTCGGCTTACCGGCGGAGATCCGCTCGATCACCACATCGGTCGGGGTCGACACGGCCACCGGTGGTCTGACGATGCTGCTCAACGAGACCGTCAACGTGCGCTTGGGCGATCTGCGCAATCTTGATGAAAAGTTGGCGCGTCTGCTGGGTCAGATCCGTCAAGGACTCAAGAAGGTATGCGAGTTGGATGTTTCCACCGAGGAGGTGGGCGCGGTACCGTGCACCTCCTGAGCCTGGAATCCCTGGCTCGGCCGACCTTGCGCGAGTGCCCCTCCACCTTTCAGGGGCGCAGATTCGCTACGATCCCCGACCAGCAGGTTCTTCCTTACATGCTTTGTTACCCTTACTCTCCCCGGAGGTTCATCTGATGGCCGGCGCTCCGCAGAACTATCTCGCCGTCATCAAGGTGATCGGCGTCGGCGGTGGTGGCGTCAACGCCGTTAACCGCATGATCGACGCAGGGTTGAAGGGTGTTGAGTTCATCGCGGTCAACACCGATGCCCAGGCGCTGTTGATGAGTGATGCCGACGTCAAACTCGACATCGGGCGCGACCTCACGCGCGGTCTCGGTGCCGGTAGCGACCCCGACGTGGGTCGCAATGCTGCCGAGACGCATCGCGACGAGATCGAAGAGATGATCAAGGGCGCCGACATGGTGTTCATCACCGCCGGCGAGGGTGGCGGCACCGGCACCGGTGCGGCCCCGATCATCGCCGAGGTGGCGCGCAGCATGAACGCGCTCACCATCGGTGTGGTCACCCGCCCGTTCAGCTTCGAGGGACGCCGTCGTGCCGTACAGGCCGACGCCGGTGTGCAGCGCTTGAAGGAGAAGGTCGACACGCTCATCGTCATTCCGAACGACCGCCTGCTCACGGTGGCGAATGAGAAGACCAGCGTGCTCAACGCGTTCAAGATGGCCGACGAGGTGTTGCTGCAAGGTGTTTCCGGTATCACCAACCTGATCACCACGCCTGGCCTGATCAACACCGACTTCGCCGATGTGAAGATGATCCTCTCCAGCGCCGGTTCGGCACTGATGGGCATCGGCCAGGCCAGCGGCGAGAACCGCGCGGTCACTGCCGCCAAGTCGGCCATCAGCAGTCCGTTGCTCGAGGCCGCGATCGACGGCGCCCGCGGCATTCTGTTGAACATCACGGGTCCGTCCAGCATGGGGCTGTTCGAGATGAACGCTGCTGCCGAGATCATCCATGGCGTCGCGCATCAGGACGCCAACATCATCTTCGGTACCGTCATCGACGACGAGATGGGCGATGAGGTCAAGGTCACTGTCATCGCCGCCGGTTTCGACCGGTGGGACGGTGGCGGCTCCAGCAACACAAGCTCCACCAGTTCGTCGGCGACGTCCAGTGGTACACATGCCGCTACGCGGCCGGCGATCAAAGCGGTGCCCGAGCAGCGCCCCACCAGCACGCTCAAGGATCTCTTTGCGGACGACAAGTCCGATCCGCTCGACGACGACGACGACTTCGACGTACCTTCTTTCTTGAAGTGACCCTGCCGCTCGGGCCCGGCACGGTCGAGTTGGCCGATTGCATCGCCGAGATCCGCTGCAGCACGGTGAGCAACGGTGATTTCCACATCGAGGCACCTCGTGCTGCGCTGCGGCACCGGCGGCTGGCGTTCGCTCCGGGAGTGTGGACCCAACTCGACGAGGTGCATGGCACCGACGTCGTGGTGGTCGGCACACCCGGTGAGCACGACTTCGCAGTGGGCGATGCGATCGTGACGCGGGCCCGTGGCGCGGTGCTCGCGGTGTGGGTGGGCGACTGTGCCCCGGTGGTGTTCGCCGGGCTCGATGGCAGTATCGGCGCCGCCCACGCTGGTTGGCGTGGCGCACGCGATGGCGTGCTTGCTGCCACCGTGTCGGCCATGGGGCGCCAGGCCGCCCCGCCGCAGGCGTGGCTCGGCCCGTGTATCCATCCCTGTTGTTACGAGTTTGGCGCCGACGACCTGGAGGTCGTTCGGCAACGGTTCGGCCCGGAGGTCACCGGCGTCACGTCGTGGGGTACCCCCGCACTCGACATGCCGGCTGTGGTTCGTCTGGCGCTGGCGGAGGTGGGCGTGCATCTCACCGATGTGTCGCAATGCACCGGGTGCCATCCCGACCGGTACTTCTCGCACCGTCGGCGCGCACAACTGGGCCGACAGGTGATGACGATCTGCACACGGGCGCGAGCATGAACTCCGCTGCGCTCGATCGGTTGGTGGCCGAACGGTTGGCGGCAGTTCGCGAACGTATCGCCCGCGCCGGCGGGGCTGATGTGTCGGTGCTGGCCGTCACGAAACTGTTCTCGATCGAACACTGCTGGTCGGCGCACCGTGCGGGATGCGCGGCGGTGGGCGAGAACTATGCGCAGGAGGTCGTCGCCAAGTTCGCCAGTCAACTGGATGGCGATGGGGGAGCTGTTCCTCTGCCATTCGAGGTGCACTTCATCGGACAACTGCAGACGAACAAGGTGCGTCAATTGGCGTCGCTGATCGACGTCTATGAGTCCGTCGATCGCCTGTCGCTCGTCAGCGAGTTGTCCAAGCGGGCACCTGGGGCGGCGGTGCTGATCCAAGCAGCATGTCTGCATGAGCCGGGCAAGGGAGGCTGTCCGATCGAGGCAGTGCCGGCGTTGGTGGATGCAGCGCGCGCGGCCGGGCTCGACGTCCGCGGGTTGATGACGGTGGGTCCCACGACAGGGGGCGCCGAGGCAGCACGAGCTGGATTCCGTGTGGTGCGTGCGCTCGTTGACGCGCTCGAACTCGACATTTGCTCGATGGGAATGACCGACGACCTGGAGGTTGCAGTACAAGAGGGGTCTACGCAGGTGCGCATCGGGAGCGCCCTGTTCGGTGAGCGTCCCGTTTCGGCGGCGTCGGTGCGGTAACCTCGGTGCACTGCAGGAGGGTCGTGAATGTCGATGTGGAAGAAGGCGATGGATTACTTGGGTCTCGGGCCCGACGATGCCTACGACGACTATGACATGGCGCCGGAGCCTGAGCGCCCGATGCGTCAGAGTCGCCCTGCAATGCGCGACGAGATGGGCGGTGGAGGCGGCCGCCAGCAGCGTGGCGGCTACCAGCAGCATGAGTATGAGCCCGAGCAGCCTCCTGTGCGCACTGTGCCCTCGCGGCCCTCGTTCCCGCAGGCCATGCCGGATGCGACGATCCGTCGTCCGGTCCCTGCGCCGGACGACTCCAGCGTGCAACCGCGCCCGATCAACCCGCGACCCGCTCCGCCCGTCACTCGTCTTGCCCCTGCGTCATCGGGGAGCGACCCGTACACGGTGAAGCCGCACCGCTTCACCTCAGCGCAGGAGATTGCCGACAAGTTCAAGGAAGGTCAGCCGGTGATCATGAATCTCGAGGCGGCCGACCGCGACGCGTCTCGTCGTCTCATCGACTTCGCCAGCGGCCTGTGCTACGGCCTCGCCGGCACGATGGAGAAGGTGGCCACGGGTGTCTACCTGCTGAAGCCGCCGCCACGGCACTCGTCCTACGACGATCAGGGCTACGGCGGCTGATTCTCCCGTCCATCCTCTCGGTGCGTGTGCTGACGACCTAACATCTACGGAATGGAACTCACGCCGCAGGCCATCCGCAGCACCGACTTCAAGACGGTGAAAAGGGGTTACGACCCCAATGAGGTCGATGCCTTCAAGGATGAAGTTGCTGCGGCGCTAGAGGCTGCGCACGGTCAGGCAACGGCGATGGAGTCGCGTGCTCGTGCAGCGGTCGGTCGTCTGCAGGAGTTGTCCCAGCAGACGCCAGCAGCGGCCCGCTCGGCGGCACCGAACCGGGAGGACGCCCCCGTGCACGGTGTCACACCGCCCGCCGGGCTCCCGGTCGGCGACACCGAGGTCATCAGTCGCACACTGTTGCTCGCTCAGCGCACGGCCGACACGGCCGTCGCCGAGGCTCGGGCCGAAGCGCAATCGGTCACCAGTGGTGCCCGTGACGAAGCCAGTCGTGTTGTCGACAGTGCTCGATCGATGGCAGCGCGGATGATCGATGAGGCCAAGGCTGAGGCTCGTCGCTCGAAGGAGGACGAGTTGACCCTCGCCGAGAATGAGGTGCAGGGACTGTTGGCCCGTCGCGACTTCCTGCTCTCCGACGTCGATCAACTCGAGCAGTACGTCCAGGCCCAGCGCGAGCGCCTGCGCGATACCGCTGTCGAACTGCACGAGATCGTCGAGCGCGTGCCGGGTGGGCTGGCCGATATGCGCCGCCCGTTGCTGTCCGCCTCGGCCGAGCCCGTGGTGCGGCGCTCGGCGGCGCCTGCCGCAGCGGCGCCTGCCGCACCAGCGCCCACCGCAGCGGTCGCTCCTGCCGCAAGTGCGTTCGAACTCGACGCCGACGACGACCCGATGTCGCTGTTCGCCCCCGACGACGTGCCCACCGGCGAGGTGCCGCTCACCGCGTCGATGCCGATGGACGCTGGCCACGGCATCACCGCGGAAGTGCCGATCATCAGGCCCGGATCGAAGAATGATCCGTTCCGAATCGGTGGCGACGAGCTCCGCTGACGAACGCGCTGCGCCCTCGGGCGCTAGGATTTTCTTCACGGCGTTGACGAGGCCATCACCTCTGAGCCTCCGGAAGAACAGGTATGAGGTTCGCCGAATACCCCAGTAGAACCGGACGGGTCCAGCCCGATATCGCTGGCGAAGTCGAGTGGCAGGGTCCTGCGGGGCGCTGCAAGCAGGGTGGTACCGCGGACCTCTGGTTCGTCCCTGTGCAAGCCGCACAGGAGCACCAGTGACTTACCCAAACGTCCAACCCCAGCCATCGTTCCCGACCGTCGAGCGCGAGATCCTCGCGTTCTGGGACGCCGACGGTACGTTCCAGGCCTCGATCGACGCCCGGGACGGGGCCGACGAGTACGTGTTCTATGACGGCCCCCCGTTCGCCAACGGTCTGCCGCACTACGGCCATCTGCTCACGGGGTTCGTGAAGGACGCTGTGCCGCGCTACCGCACGATGCGCGGCCAGCAAGTGCATCGCCGCTTTGGTTGGGATTGCCATGGGTTGCCCGCGGAAGTCGTGGCCGAGAAGGAACTGGGTATCAGCGGCCACCCGGAGATCGCCAAGTTCGGCATCGACAAGTTCAACGACGCCTGCCGCACGAGCGTGTTGCGATTCACCGACGACTGGCACCGTTACGTCAATCGCCAAGCCCGATGGGTCGACTTCGACAACGATTACAAGACACTCGACACCTCCTACATGGAGAGCGTCATGTGGGCCTTCAAGACGTTGTGGGACAAAGGACTGGTCTACGAGGGTTTCCGCGTGCTCGCCTACTGCTGGCGGTGCGAGACGCCACTCAGCAACACCGAGACACGTATGGACGATGTGTATCGCGATCGCCAGGACCCGGCACTCACGGTGCAGTTCCACCTTGAGAGCGGCGAGATCATCCTTGCGTGGACGACGACCCCCTGGACGCTGCCGAGCAACCTTGCCCTCGCTGTGGGCCCGGAGATCGAGTACGCGGTGATGGAGGAGACCGACTCCGAGGGCCACACCACGCGGTACATCCTCGCCGAGGCACGGCTGGGTTCGTACGAGAAGGAACTCGCCGGTGCGACGCGGGTGGGCACGCTCACCGGAGCGGATCTCGTCGGCCGCAAGTACACCCCATTGTTCCCGTACTTCGCCGACACGCCCAACGCCTTCCACGTGCTGGCCGCCGACTTCGTCACCACTGAGGACGGCACCGGTGTGGTGCACATGGCCCCCGGCTTCGGCGAGGACGACCAAAACATCTGCAACGCCGTGGGTATCCCGACGCTGTGTCCGATGGACGAACACGGCCGCTACACCGCCGAGGTCACCGACTGGGCCGGCATGCACGTCTTCGATGCCAACCCCGAGGTGATCAAGCACCTCAAGGCGCGCGGAGTCGTCGTCCGTCACGACAGCTACCTGCACAGCTACCCGCACTGCTGGCGCTGCGCCGAGCCGCTGGTCTACCGAGCGATCAGCTCGTGGTTCGTGCAGGTCACTGCTGTCCGCGACCGTATGGTCGAACTCAACCAGCAGATCCGCTGGGTGCCCGAACACATCAAGGATGGCCAGTTCGGCAAGTGGCTGGCCAACGCTCGCGACTGGGCCATCAGCCGTAACCGCTTCTGGGGTTCGCCGATCCCGGTGTGGCGCAGCGACGACCCGGAGTATCCGCGCATCGACGTGTACGGCAGCCTGGCCGAGATGGAGCGCGATTTCGGTGTGGCGGTCACCGATCTGCACCGTCCCTACGTCGATGACCTGGTGCGACCAAACCCTGACGACCCGACCGGGAAGTCGATGATGCGGCGAGTGCCCGAAGTGCTCGATTGCTGGTTCGAGAGCGGCAGCATGCCCTTCGCCCAGGTGCACTACCCATTCGAGAACCGCGAATGGTTCGACAGCCATTATCCCGGCGACTTCATCGTCGAGTACATCGGTCAGACCCGGGGCTGGTTCTACACGTTGCACGTGTTGGCGACGGCGTTGTTCGACAAGCCGAGCTTCAATACCTGCGTCAGCCACGGCATCGTCCTGGGCGACGACGGCCAGAAGATGTCGAAGAGCCTGCAGAACTATCCCGACCCGATGATGGTGTTCGACACGTACGGCAGCGATGCCATGCGGTGGTACCTCCTCAGCTCGCCGATCCTTCGTGGCACCGACCTGATGGTCACCGAGGACGGAATCCGCGACACGGTTCGGCACATCATCCTGCCGATCTGGAACTCGTGGTACTTCCTGTCGCTGTACGCGAACGCTGCTGGCACGAGTGGCACGTTCCGTACGGACAGCACGGATGTGCTCGATCGCTACATTCTGGCCAAGACGCACGATCTGCTCGCAGAGATCACGGTCGAACTGGACGAGTACGACTTGTTCGCCGCGTGCGGAGCGGTGCGTTCGTTCCTCGACGCGCTGACCAACTGGTATGTGCGTCGCTCGCGTGACCGTTTCTGGGCTGGCGATCAGGACGCGATCGACACGTTGCACACCGTGCTGGCGCTGCTGTGCCGCGCACTGGCCCCGCTGCTACCGCTGGTCACCGAATCTGTGTACCAGGGGCTCACCGGTGAGCGCAGTGTGCATCTGACGGATTACCCGTCGGCCGCTGACGTGCCCGCTGACCCGGCGCTCGTGGAGTCGATGGACCTCGTGCGCGATGTCTGTAGCAGCACCCTGCGCCTGCGGAAGGCTCATGGTCGGCGCGTGCGTCAGCCGCTGGCAGCGCTGCAGGTTGCTGTTCCCGGGTCCGCTCGCCTGGCTCCGTTCACCGATCTGGTGGCTGACGAGGTGAACGTGAAGTCGGTGACGCTCACCGACGACGTGGATTCGGTGGCGAGCTACGACCTGCAGGTCGTACCCGCCAAGCTCGGCCCGCGTTTGGGTGGTCAGGTGCAGCAGGTCATCAAGGCAGTCAAGTCCGGCGACTGGCAGCAGACCGCCGGTGGTGTGGTGGCCGGGGGGGTGGCGCTGGAGGAGGGCGAGTATGCGCTGAAGCTCGTGGTGCAAGGCGACGGAGCCAGCACGCCGTTGTCGGCAGGCGCCGGCATCGTGTTGCTCGACACTGCCCTCACGCCTGAACTCGAGGCCGAGGGTGTCACCCGCGACCTGGTCCGGCTGGTGCAACAGGCGCGACGCGACGCGGGGCTGCAGGTCAGCGATCGTATTTCGCTCACGCTCGGCTTGCCCGAGTCTGTGCGCCGTCAGGTCACTGCGTTCCAGCACCTGCTCACCGATGCCACGCTCGCCACCTCGTTGAACTGGGGTACCGGTGAGACCAACGCCGACCTTGACGGCGAGCCGATTCACATCACGGTTGCGGTGGCAGGTTGACCACACCCATCCGTCCGCATCCGGACGGCTGTGTGGTCGCCGTTCGCGTGCTGCCGGGTGCGAGCGCGGCCAAGTTGGTCGGTATGCACGGTGACGAGTTGAAGATCAAGGTGTGCAGCCCGCCGCTTGACGGGCGCGCCAATGCTGAAGTGGAAGCAGTCTTGGCTGCAGCGTGCGGCCTGCGTCCGCGAGATGTCACGCTCGTCGCCGGACACACCTCGCGGTCCAAACAGCTGGTCGTGGCGTTGTCGGTCGAAACCACGTTCCAGCGGCTGGAGCGGTGGATCAGCCCTCTCGAGCCTGATCAGCGGTAACATCCCGGCCTTACATCGACGCGACGGCGTCGGACGACGGAGGTTCAGCGCTATGGCCACGGCCAAGAAGGCAACCGCGAAGAAGGCAACCACCAAGAAGGCGGTCCCTGCGAAGAAGGCTGCTCCCGCAGTGAAGAAGGCTTCTGCTCCGGCGAAGAAGGCGGCTCCCGCAGTGAAGAAGGCTGCTGCTCCGGCGAAGAAGGCCTCCCCAGCGCCAGTGAAGAAGGCTGCTGCTCCGGCGAAGAAGACTGCTGCGCCAACGAAGAAGGTTGCAGCTCCTGTGAAGAAGACTGCTGCGCCAACGAAGAAGGTTGCAGCTCCTGTGAAGAAGACTGCTGCGCCAACGAAGAAGGCTGCAGCTCCTGTGAAGAAGACCGCGGCGCCGGCGAAGAAGAGCGCTGCCGCTCCTGTCAAGAAGGCCACGCCGGTCACGGCGCCGGCGAAGAAGGCCACGCCTGCTCCGGCGCCGGCTCCGCCGAAGAAAGCAGTCGCTCTGTTGCCAGTACCCAAGGTCGTTGAGAAGGTCACCCCCAAGGTGCCCGAGCGCAAGCCGGTGAGGAAGCCGTTCGTGGTGATCGTCCCCGAGAAGCCGGTCGTGAAGGGCGTCACCAAAGACGGGCTCGCGTACACCAAAGACTTCGATGTGAAGTTCCTCACCACAATGCGCGCCGCGTTGTTCGAAGAGAAGGCGAGAGCGACCGGTCAGGCAGTGCGACTCGAGGACGAAGCGCTCCAGCTCATCGAGGAGCATGAGATGGGCGATGTGCAGTTCGACGACGAGGGTGGCGAGGGCGACACGATGGTCGTCGAACGCGAGCGCGACCTTGCGCTCAGCGCGCAGGCTCGTCAGACGATCGCCGAGATCGATGCAGCCATTGCGCGCCTCGCTACGGGGGCGTACGGCTACTCCGTCGAGTCCGGCCGGCCCATCCCGCGCGAACGTCTTGAGGCCATCCCGTGGGCCACTGTGCTCGTCGAGGAGAAGGTCGGAGGGATCGGTCGACGATGACCGACGATGACCGCTCGGCGCCGGTCGCTGAGTCGGCCAGGTCCTCACGCTCCATCAGCGGTTTCCCGCTGATGCTGCCCATCGCCGCGCTCGTGGTGCTAGTCGACCAACTCACCAAGGCATGGGCGGTCGACGCGCTTGCGGACGGGAGCGGGCATCACGTCATCTGGACGCTGCAGTGGAACCTGTCGTTCAACAGCGGAATGGCCTTCTCGCAGGGGCAGGGCATCGGGCCGATCATTGGACTGCTCGCGCTGCTGGTCGTGGTGTTCATCGCCGTGTCCGTGCGCCACTCAGGAAGTCGTACCGTGTTGATTGCCGCCGGTTTCGTCATGGGCGGTGCGCTGGGCAACCTGTTCGACCGGCTGTTCCGCGGCGATGGCTGGATGCACGGCTCAGTCATCGATTTCATTGACTTCCAGTGGTTCCCGATCTTCAACGTCGCCGACATGGGCGTCAACGTCGGCGGGGCATTGTTTTTGTTGTGGTCGCTGTTCTCCCCGAAAGAAGTCCGCTCGTGATTGAAGAACAGATTCCTGCTGCTCTGGCCGGTGAACGGCTCGACCGCATCGTGTCGCTGGTGACCGAATGCAGTCGCTCCGACGCTGCGGTGCTGATCGCTGTCGGCGGCGTACAACTCGACGGCGTGGTGCAGACCATCGGCAAGTTGCGCGTCAAAGAGACCCAGGTCGTGCTCGTCGACGAGGCGATGCTGCCCGTGCCGGAAGCACCTCAGGCCGATGCCTCGGTGGTCTTCACCGTCGTCTATGAGGACGAGCAGATCATCGTGGTCGACAAGCCAGCCGGCCTGGTAGTGCACCCCGGCGCTGGGAACCCCGACCGCACGCTGGTGAATGGTTTACTCGCTCGCTATCCCGAGATCGCCGATGTCGGTGAGACGCACCGCCCGGGAATTGTGCATCGTCTCGACATCGGCACGACTGGGCTTCTGGTCGTGGCCCGAACCGAGCGCGCGTACCACTTCCTGGTGAGCGCGCTGTCGTCGCGCGACGTCGGTCGCGTGTATCGGGCGGTCGTGTGGGGGCACCTCGACAACCCGGTAGGCGTCATCGACGCCCCGATTGGTCGCGACCATCGCGACCCCATGCGCATGTCGGTCGTGGTCGACGGTAAGTCGGCGCGTACCCGCTACCGCGTGCTGCATGCCTATCGCACCCCCGCCGATGTCTCGGTGCTCGAGTGCCGTCTCGAGACCGGCCGGACGCACCAGATTCGTGTCCACCTCAGCGCAATCGGTCACCCGGTGGTCGGCGATGGTCAGTACGGCGGCATCCGTGTGGCCGTACCGTGCCCGCGCCCGTTCCTCCACGCCGCCGGTCTCGAACTGGTGCATCCATCGACCGGTGAGATGCTCAGCTTCGAATCAGTACTTCCCGCGGATCTTGCTGCGGTCGAGGCGAGTCTCTCCGACCCCATCGCCTGACTGAGTCAGATGACCCAGTCGAACTTGGCATCTGGATAGGGCGCTTCGCCGCGGGCTGCATCGGCGACGGCCTGCAGGGTGAAGCCCTCCATGATGCGCCGCATCTGTTCTCCCGACGACTTCCAGATCGAGAGGAGCACACACTGACCTTCGTGGTCGCAGGCACCGTCTTGGTGGGGTTCGCCGAAGTCGCCGAGGCTGATGGGGCCATCGACTGCGCTGAGGATTTCGCTGAGACGGATGTCCTCGGGATGGCGGGCGAGGACGTAGCCACCACCAACACCGCGCTTGGAACGCACCAGCCCGGCGCCCTTCAGCGCGAGCAGGATCTGTTCCAGGTAGGGCTGTGGGATCGCTGTGCGCTCGGCGATGTCGCGGACCGAGGTCGGCCCTATGGCCTTGTCGTGCAATGCCAATGACAGCAACGCCCGACACGCATAATCGCCTTTGCTCGAGACTCGCACGGCGTCATCGTAGGCCGCTCACCGCCGTCGGGACGAGCACACTTCCAGCGTTGCCCGCGTTCAGGGCTGGCGCTGATGTGTGGGGAGGTGCTGGACTGACCACCTCGTGACTCCCACTCCGATCGTCCCGCAGTATTCAGGCGCCAATGTGCGCGGCATCGTGCCAGCGCTGTTGGCGCCGCGCGGAGCGACCAAACCTGCCTGGATTCCAGCCGCAGCGGCGCGGGCGCAGCAGGTGGTGCTGCTGGTGCTCGACGGTTTGGGTTGGGAACAACTCACGGAACGGGCCGCGATCGCCCCCACGCTGTCGAGCCTGTCCGGTGGCCCGATCACCACCGTCGCTCCGTCGACGACGGGCACCGCGCTCACCTCCATCACCACTGGTCTCACGCCAGGTGAGCACGGTGTGGTGGGCTACCGCATGGAGATTGCGGGCGAGGTGCTGAACGTGTTGCGCTGGCACACCGCAGCGGGCGATGCACGTCGTCGCATCGAACCCACCACTACTCAGCCCTTCGAGCCGTTTCTCGGCGAGCGGGTTCCGGTGGTCAGCAAGGCAGAACTCGAGTCCTCCGCGTTCACCGCAGCGCATCTACGTGGAGGGTCGCCCGTCGGCTACCGCACCACGTCGGGTCTCGCGGTCACCATCGGTGAACAGCTGCGTCGTGGTGAGCGGTTCGTGTACGCGTACTACGACGGCATCGACAAAGTGGCCCACGAGCGCGGCTTCGGGCCGTACTACGACGCCGAGTTGCGCACCGCTGATCGCATCGTGGCCGACGTGCTCGACGAGTTGCCGCCAGGTGCTGCGCTGCTGGTGACTGCCGACCACGGTCAGGTGCACGTCGGCGAACGCATCGTGCACCCGCACCCGGACGTGCTGCGGCTGGTTCGGGCCCAGAGCGGGGAAGGTCGCTTCCGTTGGCTGCACGCGAAACCCGGCGCCGCTGCCGATCTGCTGGCTGCAGCCACCGAACACCACTCCGACACTGCGTGGGTGCACTCCCGCGCGGACCTCATCGAACGCGGTTGGTTCGGGTCGGTGGTCAGCCCCCCGGTGGCCGCCCGCTACGGCGACGTGGCACTGGTGCCGTATGCGCCGGTCAGCTTCCACGACCCAGATGACAGTGGCCCGTTCCCGCTTGTCTGTCGTCACGGGTCACTCACCTCTGCAGAGATGCTCGTACCGCTGCTAGCGGGTACGGTGCGGGAGTAGCAGCTAGTTCCCGAGATGGAGTTCCGATGAGTGACGAAACCCCCCAGATCGAACACGGCGAGGTCGTGGCCAGTGGCCAACCGGCCATGGACGACCAGACGCTGATGGAGACGGTGACGGAGCCGGCCAAGGTGATGCGCATCGGTTCAATGGTCAAGCAACTGCTCGAGGAAGTACGCGGCCAACCGCTCGACGAAGCGAGCCGTGAGCGACTCGCCGAGATCTACGAGCGTTCGATCGTCGAGCTGAGCCTGGCGCTGTCGCCCGATCTGCAGCACGAACTGCACATGCTGGCGCTGCCGTTCAAAGAGGATGTGGTGCCCTCCGAGAGCGAACTTCGTGTCGCCAAGGCACAGCTCGTCGGCTGGCTCGAAGGGTTGTTCCACGGCATCCAGGCCACTCTGTTCGCCCAACAGATTGCCGCCCGCCAGCAACTCGAACAGATGCGCCAGCTTCCTCCCGGTGTTGGCGGCATGCCTGGCCAGGGCGGGGGTCCCGAACCACGCGATCGCCCTGGCACGTATCTCTGACGGCTGTTCCGCGCGGCCAGGTTCGCGGCTAGCGTCAATCGAATCACAGCAATGTGATTCCAGCACCCTGTTCATCCATCGCCGAAGGAGGCCGCGCCCGTGGGCGACTCGTTCACCCACCTGCATGTCCACACCGAGTTCTCGATGTTGGACGGGGCGGCAAAACTCGACGAACTCGTCGCCAAGGCGGTGCAGGACGGCATGCCTGGGCTGGGAATCACCGACCACGGCAACATGTACGGCGTCCTCGAGTTCTTCAAGGAATGCAAGAAGCAGGGCGTCAAGCCGATCATCGGTACCGAGGCCTACCTGGCCTACGACAGCCGCCACGAGCGTCCCGCCCGCCGCGGCCGGGTCGACGACTCGGGTGGCGACACCGACGGAGGCAAGAAGCTCTACTACCACATGACCCTGCTGGCCGAGACCAACCAGGGCTACCAGAACCTGATCCAGCTGGCCAGCCTGGCCTTCCTCGAGGGCTACTACTACAAGCCGCGCATGGACTGGGAGTTGCTGGAGAAGTACCACCACGGCCTCATCGCGACCACGGGTTGTCTGGGTGGGCATGTGTTGCAGGCGTTGCTGCAAGGCGACGAGAAGGGCGCCCTGCAGAAGGCCGGGCGGATGCAGGAGATCTTCGGCAAGGACAACCTGTTCGTCGAGGTGCAGGACCATGGTCTGGCAGCACAGCGCGACACGAACCCGAAGCTGATTGAGATTGCGAAGAAGATCGGCGCCCCGATCATCGCCACCAACGACTCGCACTATGTGCACCAGGCCGACCATGAGTCGCACGACGCGCTGCTGTGTGTGCAGACCGGCGCAATGCTGAACGACCCGAAGCGATTCAAGTTCGAGGGCACCGAGCACTACCTGAAGAGCGCCGCCGAGATGCGCTATTTGTTCCGCGACCTGCCTGAGGCGTGCGACAACACACTCTGGATTGCCGAGCGTGCGAACGTGGAGATCGAGTTCGGTAAGCCGTTGCTGCCGAACTACCCGTTGCCCGAGGGCTTCATCGACGATGGCGGTTACCTCGACCACCTCACCTGGAAGGGTGCCGCTGATCGATGGGGCGACACGCTGCCGAACAGCGTCGTCGAGCGCCTCGCGTACGAGCTACAGGTCATCAAGAACATGGGGTTTGCCTCGTACTTCCTCATCGTGTGGGATCTCATCAAGCACGCCAAGGACGCCGGTATCCGGGTCGGCCCCGGACGTGGTTCGGCCGCCGGTTGCGCGGTGGCGTACTGCCTGCGCATCACCGATCTCGACCCGATCAAGTACGACCTGCTGTTCGAACGGTTCCTCAACCCCAGCCGTGTCTCCATGCCCGATATCGACATGGACTTCGACTCTCGTTATCGCGACGAGATGATCCGCTATGCGGCCGAGCGTTACGGCCGCGACCACGTCGCGCAGATCATCACGTTCGGCACCATCAAGGCCCGCAACGCAGTTCGCGACGCAGCGCGCGTGCTGGGCTACCCCTACGGAATGGGCGACAAGGTCGCTAAGGCAATGCCACCGCTGGTGATGGGCCGCGACACCCCGTTGAAGTACTGCCTTGAGGAAAACCCGAAATACGCCGACGGGTACAAGGCTGCCGCCGAACTGCGCGCAATGGTCGAAGCCGACCCCGATGTGAAGCGCGTCGTGCAGGTGGCCCGTGGGCTCGAAGGTCTCAAGCGAAGCGACGGGATTCACGCCGCAGCAGTGGTGATCACCAAAGAGCCGCTCACCAACTACCTGCCCATTCAGCGGAAGCCGGAAGCCGGCGGCAAGCCCGAAGACGCCCCGATCGTCACCCAGTACGAGATGCATGGCGTCGAGGAACTCGGTCTGCTGAAGATGGACTTCTTGGGGTTGCGCAACCTCGACGTCATCTCCGACACGATGGCCATGGTGCGGGCCACCAAAGACCCCACGTTCGACATCGACACGGTGTCGTTGGAGGATCTCAAGGTCTTCGAGCTGCTGCAGCGCGGCGACACGATGGGCGTGTTCCAGCTGGAATCGCCGCCGATGCGGGCGCTGATGCGCTCGCTGGCACCCACCTCGTTCGACGACGTCGCCGCGCTCGTGGCCCTCTACCGCCCGGGTCCGATGTCGGTGAACATGCACTACGACTACGCGGATCGTAAGAACGAGCGCAAGCCAGTCGAGTACTTCCACGAGGATGCCAGGGAGGTGCTGGGCGACACGTACGGCCTGATGATCTATCAGGAGAGCGTGATGCGCGTGGCGCAGAAGTTTGCCGGCTACTCGCTGGCCGAAGCCGACAACTTGCGCAAGGCGATGGGCAAGAAGAGCCGCGAGGTCATGGCCGCCGCCCGACAGGCATTCGAAGATGGGTGCGAAAACACCGGTTACGGGCGGCCGCTGGGGAAGGAACTGTTCGACATCATCGAACCCTTCGCCGACTATGCGTTCAACAAGAGTCACGCGTTCGGCTACGGCCTGGTGGCCTACCAGACCGCCTACCTGAAGGCGCACTACCCGGTCGAGTACATGGCCTGTTTGCTCACGAGCGTCAAGAGCAACCTCGACAAGGCCGCCGTGTATCTCAGCGACGCGCGGGCGACGGGTGTGAAGGTGCTCACCCCCGATGTCAACCGCTCGGTGATCGACTTCGCCGCGCTCGGACTGCACGAGATTCCCATCGACGTCGTGTTGCCCACGGGAAGCCCTGGCGCGATCACGTTCGGCCTGTCGGCGATCCGCAATGTCGGCGAGGGGCTCGTTGAGCAACTGTTGCGCGAGCGCGATGCGAACGGCCCCTACGCGAGCTTCCACGAGTTTGCCGAACGCGCTCCGGAGTCGGTGCTCAACAAACGCACAGTGGAATCGCTGATCAAGGCCGGGGCGTTCGACTCAATGGGTCACCCGCGCAAGGGTTTGCTGATGGTGTTCGAGCAGATCATCGACAGCACGGTGGTGCGCCGTCGCGAACGAGACCAGGGTGTGATGAGCCTGTTCGGCGACATGGGCGACGACACGTCCAACCATGGCTTCGACGAGCGCGTGGTGGTGCCGCCGCACGAGTTCGAGAAGAGCGACCGCCTGCGTTTCGAGAAGGAAATGCTCGGTCTGTACATCTCCGACCATCCGCTGCTGGGTGTGGAGGCAGCACTTCGCCGCAAGGTCGAGTGCAGCATCGCCGAGGCGGCCGACAAGGACGATGGTGCGGTGGTCGTACTCGGTGGTGTGGTCACCAACCTGGCGCGCAAGTTCACCAAGAAGGGCGACCAGATGGCTGTCTTCATCTTGGAAGACCTCGACTCGACGATCGAGGCGACAGTGTTTCCGCGGGTGCTGATGGAGCAGGGGCACAAGCTGATCGATGACTCGATTGTCACGGTCAAGGGTCGCATCGATAAGCGCGACGAATCGCGTATCGGGTTCATGGTCCAGGACGTGCAGATCTTGGAAGGCCTCGACACTGGCAACTCGGCGCCGCTGCGACTGCGGGTGCCGGCCACCTCGTTGAACGAACTGAAGATCCACCAGATCCGCAAGATCCTGCGCGAGCACCCGGGGGATTCGCCGGTGTACCTGCACATCGGCAACGGCAAGGTGCTGCGTCTGGCCGACGACTTCTGCGTCGATCTCGACCGGGTGGTCGGCGAGCTGCGAATGGCCCTCGGCCACGACGCCGTCGTGCTGTAACGGACGCCCTCCCGCCATTTGCAGCTATTCCCTACGTCCGACAACAGGAAATGTCGGGATTCGGTGGCAGAATAGGTAACTCAGGTCACGCCCCGGGTCTGTCCGGGGGGTTCGGAATCCCACAGGAGCATCAGGGCAATGGCAATCCAGGTGGAAACCAGGGACTGCGCGGCGCTCAACGACGCTGATCTCGACGAGATGGCGTCGATGGGGGGTGCGTTCGACATCGGCGCGTTGTCGAAGGCCAAGGAGAGCTGGGTGCTCAGCACTACTGCTCGCGTCGAGGACCGACTCCACGGGTTCGCGTTCGCCACGCTCGAGCGCATCGGTGGCACCCCGTGTGTGCTGGTGGGCGTCCTCAGTGTCAAGCGCACGTCCAAGCGCGACCAGGTGCTGAAGGGTCTCATGAACGAGGCCTTCCACCGTGCGCTGATGGCATTCCCCGACGAAGATGTCGTGGTGGGCTCACGGTTCGTCGTACCCGATGCACTTGAGTCATTCAAGAACGTCGACGAGATGATTCCCCGTCCGGGACATCGCGCTGTCGGCGAAGAGCGTGCATGGGGTCGCCGCCTGGCTCGGCGCTTCGGGGTCGACAGTAACTACGACGAGCAGGGCTTCATCGTCAAGAACAACGGCCAGACCGGCTTCCTCGACCATGAGTCGTTGAAGGCCGACAAGATCAAGCCGGAAGTCGCGGCGATGTTCGCCAACCTGCCCGCCAAGAACGCCGGTGCACTCATCGTGCACGGTTGGGTGATGGCCGAAGATCTCGTCAAGATCGGCGCCCGCTGACCGATCCGGTGTCACCGCTCGCCGGCCTGTTGCGGCGGCGGCGCATGACCCGCCAGTTCGCGCCCACCTCGATCGACCCCTTGGTCGTCGAACAGCTACTCGATCTCGCCCGTCGCGCTCCGTCCGCCGGGTTCAGCCAAGGGCTGCACTTCCTGGTGCTCACCGGTGAGTCGTTGGCTCGCTTCTGGGAGGTCACCGGGGCAGGGGAGTGGTTCGCCGCGAAGCAGCCGGGAGTCCTGCAAGCGCCGATCATCGTGCTGCCACTTGCCGACCCCACCGCCTACACCGAACGCTACGCGGAGGGTGACAAGTCGGGGCACGGCCTCGACAGTGCGGCGAACTGGGATGTGCCGTTCTGGCTCACCGATGCAGCGATGGCGGTGCAGAACCTGTTGCTGCTGGTGGAGGAGCGTGGCCTCGGCGCGCTGTACTTCGGGATCTTCCGCAACGCCCGCATACTGCTCGACGCGTTGGGTGTGCCGCCGCACGTGGTACAAGTGGGTGCCGTCGCGCTGGGGGAACGTGCCCCCGATGACGCACCCACCGGTTCACCCACGAAGCGGCCACGGCGCCCAATCGAGGAGATCATCCATCATGTTCAATGGTGAGGGACGCGCAGCGAAGTCGGCGTTCTCTCGTCGGCTGCGAGCCGACGGAGCCGAAGCGGACGACACGAACTCGCTGTCGTTCGACACGGAAGTCAGCGATGTCGGTGGATTGATCTCAGTGCTGCAACACCTGCAGCGCCACTACCGGCGCCACCCCGAGGAGTGGGAGAACCCGACGGTGGACAGTTTCCTCGGGGCGATGGAGGCGATCTTGGTCGCCTTCCAACAGTCGTACGCCGACGCAGGCGACGATGTCCCCGCGCCCGACTGGTTGTTCATCGCCGACATCCTGCGCGCCGGCCGCCTCTACGAGTAGCCCCACCCCGCAAAGTCGGCGTTCAGGCCTGGCCTGACCCCACCTCACCGCCGACTTGGGGCGATGTCCATCTGCCGACTCTTTGACGGAGATGTCAGATGGCTACAGTGCCGCCAGCACCCCTGTTCAGGAGAGTTCGCAATGTCCAACCAGATTCCTTTCGTCGACTATCTCGTGCTCGGCGATCACCCGCACCTCGTGGCCAACGAGTGCACCGCATGTGGCGCTCGCTTCTTCGACCGTCGCAATGCGTGCGCCGGCTGCAGCGGCACCGAGTTCCGCAAGGTCGACGTCGCCACCGACGGCGAGATCATGTCGTTCACGATCGTTACCTTCGCCGCCCCTGGCGTGCCGGTGCCGTTCGTGTCCGCCATCGTCAACTGCCAGGGCACCAGCGTGCGCGGCAACATCATCGATGTCGAGCCCAGCCCCGAGTCCGTGACGATGGGCCAGAAGGTCACGCTCGCCACGTATCCGCTCGGCGCCGACGAGAACGGCGTCGAGGCCATCGGCTTCGGCTTCCGGCCCGCCTGAATCATCCACTGTTCGCACCCATCAGCACCGCACCCACTTCGAAAGGCAGCATCCAATGAGCGATGACGTTTGGATCCTCGGCATCTACATGACCAAGTTCGGGAAGTATCCCGACCGCGACACCGTCGACCTCGCGGCTGAGGCCGTGCTCGCTGCCCTCAAGGACGGCGGCGTATCGATGAAGGACATGGGCGTGATTGCCGCCGGCTGCCTGATGGGCCCTCCCGGTATCGCCCAGCAGATCCAGAAGCAGATCGGTCAGACCGGCATCCCGGCCTACAACGTCTCCAACGCCTGCGCCACCGGCGCCACCGCGCTGAAGACCGCGATCATGACCGTCAAGTCCGGTGAAGCCGACTTCGGCCTGGCCGTCGGCGTCGAGAAGTTGGCTGGCGCTGGCCTGCTCGGTGGCGCTGGTCGCAGCACGAAGACCGGCAACAGCTGGACGCCGCAGGGTCGTTTCGGCGAAGTGATGGAGACCGAGGGTCGTATCGGCACCTCGGGTATGCCCGGCACGTTCGCTCAGATCGGCATGGAGTACCTCCACACCTACGGCGCGACAAACTTCGACGTGTTCGCCAAGATCAGCGAGAAGAACCACTTCCACAGCACGCTGAACCCGCTGGCTGCGTACACCAAGGCGATGTCGCTCGACGAGATCAAGAACGACATCATGATCGCCTACCCGAACACCCGCCCGATGTGCTCGGCCAACTGCGACGGCGCTGCCGCTGCGGTGGTCGTGAGCGATGCGAAGCTGAAGACCCTCAGCCTCGAGCAGCAGCGTCGTGCGATCAAGGTGTCGGCCTCGGTGCTCACCACCGACCCGTACGAAGAGGCCTGTCAGGTGCTCCCGAACGTGAACACTCTCACTCGTAACGCGGCCAAGATCGCTTACGAGCGTGCCGGCATCGGCCCGGAGGATCTCGACCTCGTGGAACTGCACGACTGCTTCGCCACGGCCGAGCTGGTGCACTACGACAACCTGATGCTGTGCGAAGAGGGCGGCGCTGTCGACTTCTTCGAGTCGGGCGCCACCTGGCGTACCGGCAAGACCCCGGTGAACGTGTCGGGCGGCCTGGAGAGCAAGGGCCACCCGATCGCCGCCACGGGCATTGCCAACATCTGGGAGATCTGCCACCACCTGCGTGGCGAGGCCGGCCCCCGCCAGATCGAGGGCGCGAAGGTGGGCCTGGCCCACGTCATCGGCCTCGGCTCGGCATGTGGTATCCACGTGCTCGAGCGTTCCGGCCTCTGAGCTGCTGAACCGTCAGCTGCCGGTCTGGCAGCTGACGTTCATGTAGTTCGACAGATTGTCAGAGGCCTTCTGCACCTCAGCGGAGCTGAGCTTGGTGAGTGCTGCCACCACCTTCGGGTCGGCCATCGCCTTGGTCGGGTCGCCCTGGTACTTCAGCAAGATGTTGAGATAGGCGCTGTAGGCGTCGGAGAACGTCTTCGCGTCGTCCTTCAACTCGGCGGGTACCGCGTCCACCAACGCGGAGAACATGGCTGTGGCCTGTTCTGCGTCGCTGGCGCCCGACATCGCCTCGGCGGCCCCCGCCATCGCCCGGTAGATGGCCTGGCACTCGGGCTTGAGGCCGGGAATCAGCGGTACCGAACCGGCGTTGCCGCCCGGGCCGTCGTCGGCGGTGGTCTGCTCGGTTCGGCCGACTTTCGAGCCGATTGACGGGCCATCGCTGCAGGCGACCACGCCGATCAGGGCGCTGGCCATGAGTGCGGCACTGAGAAGGCGTTTCATGACGTCCTCCTGGATGTTGTCGTGTCTCGGCCCGACGGGGCCGCACCCCCAGTGTCGCGCCACTCAGGCCAGCTGAACAGCCAAATCCGAGGGTTCGCTCACGGGCAGTTGGCACACGTACGCGCGGCACACGAAGGCCAGGCCGTCGGCGCGCCCCGCCCACAGTGGGCTGTCGTGGCGTTCGCCCCAGGCCAGCACAGCGTCGGGCAGCCAGCGGCCGCGTACCTCTGCCAGCAGGTCGGGCCGATCGCCGGTGATCACGATCTCGGTGAGCCCGGCGTGGCGCATGTCGAGCGCGGCAAGCGCGTTGGAGAACCCGCTGGGAGCTTGCGGTACGACGCGACCGATCAACCCGAGGATGCGGTCGGCGTGTTGTCGATGCCGTGACTGGCCGGTGAGCGCACTGAGGCGCAACAGCGCCATCGCTGTCGTGGAGTTGGCCGAGGCGGTGGCATTGTCGAACAGATCCTTCTGCCGCACAACCAGCTGTTCGCCATCGTCGGCGCTGGTGAACACGCCACCGTGTTGCACGTCCCAGAAGTGGTCGAGCAACGTGTCGGCGACGTCCTCGGCGGCACGCAGCCAGCGCGCCTGCCCGGTGAGCTCACCGAGACGCGTGAACGCGTCGACGAGATGGGCGTGGTCGGCGGCCAGGGCGGCGTGGCGGGCGGGTGGTTGTCCAGTGGCGTGCCACGATCGGTGCCACCGTCGGTCGGGCCGGCGCAGTTCACGCACCAGGAACTCGCCATTGGCCAGCGCTGCGGCGGTCCAGTCGGGGCGGTCGAGTGCGGCTGCCGCTTCGCACAGCGCCGACAGCATCATGCCGTTCCACTCGCTGAGCACCTTGTCGTCCAGACCCGGCCTCCGGCGCAACTCGCGAGCCTCGAACAGTCGGCGACGCGCGTCCTCGATATGTCCAGGACGCAGCAAATCGCCTCGGTGGTGCAGCCGGGCAGGAATGGTGCGCCCCTCGAAGTTGCCGGCCTCGGTGAACTCGTACCACTCGAGCGCGGCGTCGGCGTCGACCCCGTCGCCCAGCACGTCGCGCACCTCGGCGATGGTCCAGGTGTGGAACAGCCCTTCGTGGCCGTGCCCGTGTTCGTCCGGTGAGTCGGCGTCCTCGGCCGAGTAGAACCCGCCGTCAGGATGGCGCAGGTCGCGTAGGACGTAGGCGACGGTCTCTTCCACCACCTGGCGGTAGATCGACTGTCCCGTCAGCAGGTATGCGTGGGTGTACACGCGCACGAACTGGGCCTGGTCGTACAGCATCTTCTCGAAGTGCGGCACCAGCCAGTGGTCGTCCACCGAGTAACGGGCGAACCCGCCACCGATGTGGTCGAAGATGCCGCCAGATGCCATTGCGTCGAGTGTTGTGCTGAGCACGTGCAGCGCCTGCGCGTCGCCGGTACAGCGCACGTGGCGGGCCAGCAGATCGAGGCTCATCGTCGATGGGAACTTCGGCGCTCGGCCGAACCCGCCCCACTCGGGATCGAACGTGGACAACAGTTGCTGCAGCCCGAGCTCGACCTGCGCGACCGGCGGCAGGTCATCGAGCGGTGCGACGCGCTCTGTGCGCCGCAACGCTTCGGTGAGGGCGTTCACGTTCTGTTGGATGTCGTCGGGACGGTGCAGCCACACATCGGTGATCGTCGCCAACAGCTGCTGGAACTGCGGCTTGGGGAAGTACGTGCCACCGAAGAACGGTTGTCCTGTCGGCGTGAGGAACACGGTCATCGGCCAGCCGCCACGCCCGGTCAGGGCCTGCACGGCCTCCATGTAGACGGCGTCGACATCTGGCCGTTCCTCGCGATCGACTTTCACGTTGACGAACTGTTCGTTCATCAACGCGGCCGTGTCGATGTCCTCGAAGCATTCGTGCGCCATCACGTGGCACCAGTGGCAGGCCGAGTAGCCGACGCTCAGCAACACGGGGACGTTGCGTTCCGCAGCCGCGGCGAAGGCCTCCGGACCCCACGCATACCAGTCGACCGGGTTGTCACGGTGCTGACGCAGATAGGGCGAGGTCTCATCGGCGAGGCGGTTCACACGGGCGAACCTACCCGGCGCCACACACGACATAGCCTCGTGCCGTGCGTCTTCGGCCCGTTGCCCTCGTCATCCTCGTGTCGATGTGGTCCACTGGCTGTACCGACCGGAGTCCGGCGGCAACGAGCGAGCCATCGGCGGCGACTGCGGGTTCCATCGGCGAACGTGGCCCGCAGGTTGTTCCATCGTCAGGCCAGACAGACCCGCCGGTCGCGTCGGCCGACTCGACGACGGTGCGCGGAGCCGCAGGTACCACGGTGGCGACCACAGCGACATCAGCGGCGAAAGATGTTGAGCAGCCGCCGCCGCCCGTGACCGGTTGCCGTGATGCCCCGTCCGCGGCGAGCGTCGTCGAGATCGCGTTCGACGACGACACGTTGCGCTACGACGCAGTGGTCGCCCCGCCATGTGTCCGTGTGCATGTGACCCAGCGGCTGCAGGTCACGAACGCGGCGCACTTCGACTCAGTGGTGTCGGTGGGTGCGACGAGCCAGATGCTCGCGATGGGTACCTCTGTGACCACGGCGCTGCTGGGCAGCTTCCACGGCGTGGGTGATGTGTTCGACGTGCGTGTGGACGTGTTGAGTGCGTCCGTGCTGATTCAGGTGGTGCGCTGACCGAGTCAGGCACCGACGGCGTGGTATCCGCCGTCGACGTGAATGATCTCGCCCGTGGTGGCCGGGAACCAGTCGCTCAGCAGCGCCACGCATGCCTTGGCAACGGCAGATGAATCGGTGACGTCCCAGCCGAGCGGCGAGCGGTCGTCCCAGACATCCTCGAACTTCTTGAATCCGGGGATGCTCTTGGCGGCGATGGTCTTCACAGGTCCGGCGGCGATCAGGTTGCTGCGGATGCCACGTGGTCCGAGGTCGCGGGCGAGGTAACGGCTGACGCTCTCGAGTGCCGATTTGGCGACGCCCATCCAGTTGTAGGCGGGCCAGGCAACGGTGTTGTCGAAGTCGAGGCCGACGAACGAACCTCCGCTGGTCATCAGCGGAACGAACGCCTCGGCCAGCGCTTTCAGCGAGTAGGCACTGACGTGCATTGCAACGCTGACGTCGGCCCACTGCGGGGCCAGGAAGTCCTCACCGAGGCATGCCTCGGGGGCGAATCCGATGCTGTGCAATACGCCGTCCACCCGACCCCATTTGGCCGCAAGCGCCTCGCGCACGTTGACCAGGTGTTCGGTGTTGGTGACGTCGAGTTCGAACACATCGACGGGCTGGGGCAGCTTGCGTGCCGTGCGCTCCGTGAGGCTGAGGGCTCTGCCCGCGCCGGTGAGCACGATGTTGGCGCCCTCCTGCTGCGCCAGCACGGCAACGCCGTAGGCAAGCGAGGCATCCGTGAGGACGCCGGTGATCACGATGTTCTTGCCGTCGAGCAGACCCATGTGCGGCATCGTAATCGGACGGAGCGGACTACGGCCTTCTCCCACGCCTGACCATTGTGTAAAGCTCCCCGAATGCGTATTGGAATCTTGGGTGGGACCGGACCTGCGGGGAGCGCGCTGGCAGCGCGGCTCGCGTCGATCGGGTTCGAGGCAGTCATCGGCTCGCGGTCGAAATACCGCGCGATGGAGGCCCGCGACAGCCAGGTGGAGAAGTGGCCCGATCTGGCCCCAATGCTCTCGTACGGCGACAACGCGGCGGCGGCCGCCTGCGACATCGTGGTGATCGCCACCCCGTGGGATTCTGCGGCCACCACTGCACAAGAAAATGAAGCCGCCCTGGCCGGCAAGATCGTCGTCAGCATGGCCAACGCGCTCGTGCGGGTCGGTAAGGAATTTCAGCCGCTGGTGCCACCGCGCGGCAGCGTGGCTGCCCATGTGCAGGCAGCAGTGCCAGGCTGTCGCGTCGTTGCGGCATTCCACCACCTGCCGGCAACCGAACTTGGGCACATCGGCGAACCGATCGACAGCGATGTGCTGATCTGCGGCGACGACCCGGCCGCGGTGAAGGCGATGAGCGACATCATTGCCCTGATCCCTGGTTGTCGCCCGCTGGATGCCGGTGAACTGTCGAATGCAACGGCCATCGAGGCGTTCACTGCCGTGATGTTGCAGCTGAACGTGCGCTACAAGACCCGCGTCGCTACAAAGCTCACCGGCATCAAAGGTGACCCGCGCGAGGCCAAGGCTGCGGCAAAGGCAGCCGCCCTGGCCGCCGAGGCGGTAGCGTCGCCCACGTGACGATGCGCCTGTACGACACCGCCCGGCAAGCTGTGGTGCTGTTCGAGCCGGGACCGCAGGTGCTGATGTACACGTGCGGGATCACGCCGTACGACGCGACCCACCTGGGTCACGCGGCAACCTTCATCGCCTACGACGTGCTGCAGCGACGGTTGATCGACAAGGGCCACACGGTCAAGTGTGTGCGCAACGTCACCGATGTCGACGACCCGTTGTTCGCCAAGGCCCGCGAACTGGGCGTGCATTACCTCGATCTCGCTGCCGGAGAAGAGGCCCGCTTCGAGCGCGACATGGAAGCACTGCATGCGCTGCCGGTGCACAGCACGCCTCGCGCGTCCAGCGCAATCCCCGACATCCGCGGCTTCATCGGTCTGGTCCTGGAACGTGGCTTTGCGTACGAGGCCGGGGGCAGCGTCTACTTCGATGTCTCCAAGTTCCCGTCGTTCGGCACGGTCAGCAACTATTCCGCCGAGCAGATGATCGACTTCGCCCGCCAGCGTGGCGGCAACGTCGACGATCCGAACAAGCGGCACCCGCTCGACTTCGTGCTGTGGCACCCGTCGCTGTCCGACGAGCCCAGTTGGGACACCATGTGGGGCCCGGGGCGTCCGGGCTGGCACATCGAATGCAGCGCACTTGCGTTACGTGAACTCGGACCCAGCATCGACCTGCACGGCGGCGGCAGCGACCTCATCTTCCCGCACCACGAGTGCGAGCGGGCCCAGAGCGAGGCGGCGACCGGCCAGCAGTTCGTGAAGCACTGGATGCACGTGGCGATGGTGTACATGAACGGCAGCAAGATGTCGAAGAGCCTTGGCAATCTGGTCTTCGTCGACGCGCTGCGCAAGGTCTGGGATCCGCGCTCGATCCGTCTGGCAATCATCGAGCACCACTACCGCAAGGAGTGGGAGTGGGACGACACGTTGATGCCGCGTAACGCCGCTCGTCTGCAGGCATGGGCCGCTGCGCCGCGGGTGAAGGACGATGTGGTGGACGATGTGCGCGCCGCGCTCGACGACGACCTCGACACACCCGGTGCGCTGGCGATCATCGACGCAGCGGCTGCCAGGGGCCACAGCGTGCACGACGCTGCGGCTCTCCTCGGCGTCCTGCTCTGACTCACTCTGCCAACGCGTGTGAAGGCTGCGCCGCACCGGGTGCGGTTTCGGCTTCAAACGCGGGGGTGTGGGCGCGACTATGCTCCGCGCATGGTGAGCACGGCAGGCGGCCGATGAACGCGCAGGGGGCGGGCAAGGCGCAGGCTCGTGTGCGCGCCGTCG
>CAEZYF010000009.1_pt1 | contig 118018 bp, 114 predicted proteins | sample 7265441 | NCBI WGS metagenome assembly CAEZYF01 (sample SAMEA6813927, study PRJEB35770) | freshwater metagenome | biome: Freshwater; feature: Freshwater reservoir; material: water | place: Czech Republic | collected 2017-04-14 | depth 30m m | reverse complement strand
CGCCGCCGAACGCCGCTACATCGCCGCCGCCAGCGTCGCTGACCTCACCGATCAACCCGGCGAACTAGCCTTGCCCGCAGCACCCCGAACCTGACCAACAGCTTCGAGGAACACACGAGCTTCTACACCACGCTCTGGGACGCAATCTTGAGCTTCTGAAGGATCGGGTCAGGTCGCTTGAAGCAGAGCTTCGGCGTGCTGGGCTTCCTCTGCCCTAGGAGTCGTAGAGGAACAGAGTGTCATGCACATTCCGTGCACATTTCACCGAGAACGGCGTGAAATGTTGCGAAGTGCCGAGACGCTAGCGGCCAGCTAGGGGGCATATCGGCACCTCGCCGCAGGTCAGGCGACCCCCTGTTGCATTCTCGCGCTTACAGGCCGACTCACCACTGAGCAGGACAGTTGACGGTTAGGGTGCCGGATGCTTCCGACCGCTGACCTGCTCGACACCAGTCCGCGCAGCAGACGCCGCCGCCGCAACCTGATCGCCGCCGCGGTCGTCGCGGTGCTCGCCATCACCGGCACCGTTGTCGCGATCACGGTCTCGGGCGGCAGTCGCTCCGGCACGATGGTCGGCACCTGCGAGATCGGGCGAGACGCACAATGCCCGGGCGCCGACCTCCACGGGGCCCACCTCACCAACGCCGACCTGTTCGCCGCCGCTCTCTACGGCGCCACCCTCACCAACGCCGACCTCACCAACGCCAACCTCCGCAGCTCCAACCTCGCGGGCGCCGACCTCACCGGCGCCTACCTCCATAACGCCAACCTCCGCGGCGCCGACCTCGGTCGTGCCACCCTCACCAACGCCGACCTCACCAACGCCAACCTCCGCAACTCCAACCTCGCGGGCGCCGACCTCACCGGCGCCTACCTCAGTGGCATCTACCTCGGCGTCATCGGCGTACCGAAGGCACTGCCCACGGGCTGGGTGCTCGTCAACGGCGTCCTCAAGCCAGGCTGACCCGAAAACGGCGACGGCCCGCGCCGCCCGAAGATGACGCGGGCCGAACCCCCGCTGGATCGGCTCAGCGAACGGGCGGCGTGACGCAGCCGTGACACAGGCGTGACACAGCGCGCCGAGTTGAGGTGTGAAACGTCGAGAAGTGCTGAGACATGAAACCGCAGGTCAGAGGCCATATCGGTGCATCGCCGCAGGTAGCGAAAGTGCCTCCGCCCAGCCTTCCAAGCTGGCTATGCGGGTTCGATTCCCGTCACCCGCTCCAGCGGCGAAGCCGCCTCAAGCGGGCGCACGGAATCGGGAGGAGCGCAGCGACGGATCCCGTCACCCGCTCTGCGCGAAGCGCACGCACGGCGCACGGAATCGGGAGGAGCGAGCACCCAGCTGCCGCCCCCCGGTCCCGCGGCGAAGCCGCCCCAAGCGGCACGAAGCAGCCCACGCGAGCGACGGATCCCGTCACCCGCTCGCGAGAAGCACACGCACGGCCCTCGGAATCGGGAGGAGCGCAGCGACGGATCCCGTCACCCGCTCGCGAGAAGCACACATAGTCCGCCGCCCTCGCCGGCGCCTACTTCAGTGGCGGGTACAAGGGCATTATCGGCACACCGGCCTCGCTACCGACGGGCTGGGTACTCGTCGGCGGCGTCCTCCAGCCAGGCTGACCCGACGCAACACCGTCCGCGCTCGTGGCCCTGGGAGCCATCACCGTGGAGGACAGTTTGCGGTTACGGTGCCCGATGCTTCCCAACCCTGATCTGCTCGACGCCAGCCCGCGCAGCCGCCGCCGTCGCCGCAACCTGATCGCCATCGCGGTCGCCGCCGTGCTCGCCATCACCGGCACCGTGGTCGCCATCACGGTGCCGGGTAGCAGTCGCTCCGGCACGATGATCGGCACCTGCAACTTCGTCGGCACAGGCACACAATGCCCGGGGGCCAACCTCACCAACGCCGACCTCAGCTTTGCCGACCTCACTGGCGCCAACCTGAGCCGCGCCACCCTCACCGGCGCAAACCTTCAAGGCGCCGACCTCACCGGCGCCAACCTCCACGGCGCAGACCTCACCAATGCCCGCCTCGACGGTGCCTTCCTCGTGGGCACCATCCTCCACGGCGCCACCCTCACGGGCGCCTCCCTCACAGACGCCTACCTCAGCGGCGGGTACAAGGGCAGCATCGGCACGCCGATCTCGCTTCCGGCAGGCTGGGCGTTCGTCGGCCCCGTCCTGCAGCCAATCTGACCCACCGCCAGCACCGGCCGCACTGGTGACAGTGGATGCCACCACTGTCTAGGACAGTTCACGGTTAGGGTGCCAGATGTCCTCGACCGCTGATCCGCTCGAAACCAGCCCGCGCAGCCGTCGCAACCGTCGCAACCTGATCGCCGTCGAGGTCGTCGCGGTGCTCGCCATCGGCGCCACAGTAATTGCCATAGCCACAGCCGACGGCAACCGCTCTGGATCGTTCCACCCCGCTGAACTTCCATACATCGTTGACGTCCTCTACCCCCTCCAGGGGGCCTGGCCCGACCCCTGACCTCGCCATCGGGTGACGCACGCCGAGGTTCGGGTCAGCCTCCGGACGGGGTCTGTCAGTAATTTTCGGTCAGCGGCAGGGTCATCCGCTCCGCGCGGCGACTTTCGAGTGCCACGTGCGCGACTGTGCGTCACGTGCCACTCGGGCGGGTTCGAGCCACTCGCGCCGGCGGCCAGCCACTCGCGCCGGCGGCCAGCCACTCGGGCGGGTTCGAGGCACTCGTGCCGGCGGCCAGGCACTCGCATCGTGAGCGGCGGGCCTCATCGGGCAAGATGGGCGGCCAGCACACAGCGGAGGACACGCACATGAGCAAGCCCACGGTCGACATCGGTCGCGTAGGAATCTGGTACGGCGGTATCGACGGTCTCGCCACGCCCGAGGCTCGCCGCGCCGCGCAGGTGATCGAGGAACTGGGCTTCGGTGCGTTGTGGCTGGCCGAAGCGGTGGGCCGCGATCCGTTCGCCTCGGCGGCCATCCTGCTGTCGGCCACCGAGCGACTGCCGCTGGCCACCGGCATCGCCAACATCTACGCCCGCGACCCAATGACGATGGCCGCTGGCCAGAAGACGCTCGCCGAGGCGTTCCCCGGCCGCTTCCTGCTGGGCCTCGGTGTCAGCCACGGCCACCTCGTCGCCGGTGTGCGCAAGCACGACTACAGCAAGCCCTACAGCTACATGGTCGAGTACCTCGACCGGATGGACCAGTCGTTGTTCATGGCCATCGGCCCGTCGGAAAACCCGGGGCGTCTGCTCGCCGCGCTGGGCCCGAAGATGCTGGAGTTGTCGGCCGCCCGCGCCAACGGTTCGCACCCCTACTTCACCACCCCCGACCACACTGTGCTGGCCCGTGAAGCGATGGGACCGGATGCGCTGCTGGCACCCGAGCAGATGGTGGTGCTGCACACCGATGCCACCGAAGCCCGCCGCATCGCTCGCGCCGGGATGAAGATCTACCTCGGCCTGCCGAACTACACGAACAACCTCCTGCGCATCGGCTTCGACGACAGCGACATCGCCGATGGCGGCAGCGACCGTCTCGTCGACGCCATCGTGGCGTGGGGCACCGAGGAGCAGATCGCCGCTCGCGTCGCCGAACACCACGCCGCTGGCGCGGACCACGTGTGCGTGCAAGTGCTGCAGGAAAGCCCAACCACGATGCCCGAACAGCAGTGGCGCCGCCTGGCGCCCGCACTGCTGGGCTGAGCGCACACCCGCCGACTCAGCGGGCCTTACTCCTCGATGAAGATGCACTCCCCGGGGCAGTCCTCGGCGGCGTCCAGCACATCATCGAAATGAACGTCGGGAATCTCCGCCATGGCGGTGCCCAGCAACATCGTTGAGCCCATGTGACGCACATGCGAGATGTTCTCGACTAGCTGAAACATCGCCGGGCTCTTCTCCACACACAGCCCGTCGCCGGTGCATGCGTCCTGCTCAATCCAGACCTTCATCTTCGGCGCTCCTCGTGATGACGACGGCTTCGGCTGCCGTGCGAACACTCTCCTATCGGCCGACGCCAGCGACGGCTTGACGGTTCCGAGACAAGAAGGGCCAAAGGTCCCCGCACGCTGACGAGCTGCAGGGTCGCGCACAGGAACAACATCACCCCGACGATGTCCGGCTCTTCGGGTCTGCCGCGACTTTGGTTGACGGTTGTTCTGTTGTGATCATGCTGCCTGGTCGGTGAAGGCGAGTTCGAATTCGACGGGGTTGGTCTCGAGATTGTCAGCCGGTCCGCAAAATTTTCGTCGCGCGCGTCTGCTCAGTTCTGACAGCCACTCAGTGCCAGCGCCGGCTCAGTTCCGGAGCGCGTAGCCGACCGACAGCCAGGCGGCCAATGCCACCCACACGTTGTACGGCAGCAGGATCGCGCCCGCCCAGGTACGGGTGTTCCAGGCGGCCACCACGATGGGCACGGTCAGCACGGCTGCGGCGATGAGGGCGATGGCCGCCGGCCACAGTGAATGGTCGGCGAAGAACAGGCGCGCCCAGGTGAGCGACGCGATGATGCTGAGCGCCAAGCCGACCAGCCACACCGTTCGGGCAGCGGGCGATCCGCTGAGCGCCACGGCGACACCGGCGGCGATGAGCGCGGCGAAGTTGTAGGGCCAGATGATGCCGAACACGGCGCCGGGTGGTTGCCAGGGCGGCTGCTCGAGCGAGCGGTACCAGACATCGCCAGTGGTCACCCACAGGCCCGAACCGACGACGTAGCCGGCGACGAGCGCTGTGCTGGCCACGGCTGCCGAGATACGGGCGATTTCCATACGCCACTGTGTCACGGCGGAGGCAGGCAGTCGCAACGGCCCCTTCGTGATGGTTCAGAACTTCCGCACCGCCCCTGCGCTCCGTTCCCCCACGGAAGCCTCCTTGTCCTCGGACCGTGTGGCCGAGCACTCAGATCTGCAGCGTGGCCCCACCGCTGACGCGGTACGTCTCGCCGGTGATGAACGACGACCGGTCCGAGCACAGGAACAACATCATCTCGACGATGTCCGGCTCTTCACCTTCACGGTTGATCAGTTGGGTGCCCTTCACCATCTCCACCACGGCAGGCGGCAGTTCGGCACGGATGGTCTCGGTGAAGATCAGACCCGGGGCGATGGCATTCACACGGATGCCGTCGGGACCGAGTTCACGGGCCGACATCATCGTGATGCCCTGCACCGCCAGCTTGGACACGCCATACGCCGTGCCACAGCCGTAGGCGGCCATCGACGAGATGTTCATGATCGCGGCGCCCTTGCGGCCCTTCATCGCCGGAGCGGCAGCCATCGTGCAGATGATCGTGCCCATCACGTTCACGTCCATCAGGCGGCGGAGCTTGGCGACACCCAACGTGGACGTGGGGTGGTTGAACGCGGCCGAATGCAGCCCGGCATTGTTGATGAAGATGTCGATGCCGCCGTGCTTGGCCACGGTGTCGGCCACCAGCGCTTCGGCCTGCAGTTCGTCGGCGACATCCACGGGAAACGCGCTGGCCGAACCCCCCGCAGCACGGATCTCCGCTGCCGCCTCCTCGCCCACCGCCGGCTCGATATCGGCCAGCACCACGTGCGCTCCGCGCGCCGCGAGCGCGTGACCGAACGCCTTACCGAACCCGCGACCGCCGCCGGTGACGACCGCGATGCGGCCCTCGTGTTCCCTGTCCATCCCCATGACTCCCCCTCCGCGCAGCCGACGGCGCGGTCAGCGCCCGACGCTAGTGGCGACCACGTAGCTTGTGCACGACCACCAGTGCCGCCAGCATCACCATCCACACGCCGCTCCACGCGGTGACGAGGAAACAAAGCCCTCCGCCGATTTTGAACACCACCGGCAGCACGCTGCCGCGATCCGTCGTGCCGAGATGCCACAGCACCACACCGATCAGGCCGCTGACGACCGCGTACTTCAGCAGCGCCAGCAGTTCCGGATCTTCATGCGCCTGCAGCGGTTCGCTCTCGTCGTCACGTGTCGGCACGTCAGCGAGCGTAGCCAGGCGTCATCCGCGCTGGAGATACGCCTTCGCCGCGGCCTTGGCCTGCTCGTCAGCCCAGAACGCCCGCCACGTGTCGTACCGCATCGGAATCTCGGCGGGGCCGCTGACCGCCCAGCGCACTTTGTCCGGCCCGTTCGGACGCTCCATCGTGTCGCACGCGTAGAAGCTCTTCACCTGACGACCGGTGAACAACCACTTCCCATCACGGCGCTCGTAGCGATCCCAGTACTCGATGCCCATCATCACCCACTGCTCGCCGTACTCGTGCTCGACCTTCGAGTACTGCTTGCCCTCGGCATGATCCGCATCGATGAAGTCGATCACGTGGTTGCCCACGAAGTGGATGCTCGTCGTGAACTGGTACATCTGCGAATCCAGCAACGCCCGCAACGCCTCGTGTCCGCTCTCCGTGCGCGTCACCCGGACCTCAGGAATGAACAGCTTGGTCAACGTGTCCATATCGCGATGGTCGATGCACATCCCGTAGAAGCTGACAAGTTGACGGATGGCGTCGATCGATTCGAGGCGATCGATACGTGCGGCGAGGTCGTCCATGCCACGATCGTAACTTGACGCGGGTGTCAGCTCAGGTGGAGTAGTCCCCCGGTCGGCAGCGGGGTCGGACGCGTTGTCGGCAGCGGGGTCGGTCAGCGACCGACGACGCTGCGAGCCGCCAGGTCGTTTATCTCTGTCGGCGACTTGCCGTTGAACTCAGCCAGCAGCGCATCGGTGTGCTGGCCGGCCAACACACCCGGCAATGCCTGCGTGAGCGATCGCGAGAACTGCACGTACGGTGCGATGCGGTCGTGCTCGTCGAAGATCGGGTGGACGGTGGGTGCCAAGTAGCCGCTGGCAGCACCGAAGGCCGGATCGTTCAACTTGCGCTCGATGCTCTCCATGTTCAGCTCGACGCAGCCGATGCCACGCGGCAGCAACTCCGCCTCCCACTCGGCGGCCGTCTTCTTGGTGAACACCTCGGCCAGAATTGCGATCAGTTCCTTGGGGTGCGCGTTCCGTCCCGCATTCGTGCGGAACCGCTCGTCGTTCGCCACGTCAACGTACGGAGCCAGTGCCCGCGCCAGACGCTCCCAGTCGCCAGGTGTCATGGCCGCGAGGAAGACGTAGCCCTCCCGTGCGTCGTAGATGCGATAGAGCGAACCCAGCCCACGGAGTTCGTGATCGACCTCAGGCTCCTTCGGGCAACCCGGGTAGACGACGGCCTGTGCCGACATCGCGTGCGCTCCCGTGTTCAGCATCGAGGAGAACAACTCCTGCCCACCTGCGCCGCGCTGGCGAGCGGCCAAGCCGAACATGATCGCCGAGGCCACACCGAGTGCGGCGATGCCGTCGGCCTGAGCATTCGACATCGAGGCAGCACCGGACAGACGGCGAGCACCGTCCTGCACTTCCGCCAACGTCAGGTCGTCGGACTCGCGCACCGTGTCGCCCACGTTGGCCAACGGCTGACCCGTGGCCGCGCCGATGCTGGGCGCATAGGCAGGGCGACCCCCGTACGGTCCGTCGACGCCGTAGCCAGGAGCATTGACGTAGATCACATCCGGGTTGGTGGCCTTGACGCTGTCGTAGTCGAGACCCATGCGTCGCATCGCTCCGGCGCGATAGCCCTGCATCACGACATCGACCTTCGACGCGATCTCGCGCACGATGGCCTTGCCCTCATCGGTGCCGAGGTCGATCGCCAGACTCTCCTTACCCTGCATCACCTTCGCCCCACCCGACTCGGGGAACTGGATGATGTTGCGGATGCGGTCGCCAACGAGAGGCTCGACCTTGATCACCCGCGCTCCCAGGTCGGTGAGCATCGTCGTACCGTGCGGCCCGGCGAACAGCGTGGCCAGCTCGAGAATCGTGACGCCCGCGAGCGGCAGACCCGCAGGTGCAGGCACCGCGGCGGCCGCCACCACTCCCGCCGCCACCGGGGCCGGTTGCGCGGCGAGCGCCAGAATCTCGGCGCGGTGTTCGTCGAGCATCGGGGCCGACTTCAGCACGGCCTGCGTCGTTGAGGCCTTGACGAGCGCACCCGGCTGACGCACAACACCGCGCTCTTTGTCCTCGACCTCCACCGTGAATCCGTCGTGGATCAGTTGCGGGTGCTCGAGCGCACCGGGGCCGCTGCGGAACTGCTCGGCGAATACGTTCGGATCGGCATCGAAGATGACAGTCCACTCGGCAAGCGTCTTGGTGCGCGCCGCCTCGAGCATGCGCACCCACAGGTCGCCGCGCTTCTGCGGATGCTCGGGGAACGCCGGCAGCCCCTCCCACTCGGGGTCGGTGAACATCCAGTCCAGCCCCAACGCCGCCATCAACGCGGCATACAGACGCGGCGCAACCGAGGCGAACTGCAGCCAGCGACCGTCCTTGGTGAGGCAGATCATCAACATCAACGTCAGCGGGCTCTGCGGTCGCCCCTGCTCGTCCCACGCGGAGTTCGACTTGAACGCGTCGGGCCAGCGGGTCCAGATCAGATCTTCGAACCATGCCCACGTGTCGAGCGACAAGAACGCATGCGCCAGGTTGGTTTCCACCCGCTGCCCCAGCCCGCTGTGATCGCGGTCCATCAAGGCCGCCAACGTGCCGTGAATGGCCACCTGGCTGGCGGAAAACCCGGCGAACGGCACCGAGACGAACGGGGGTGCCTCGTACGGCGACATCCTCTGGGACACCTTGAACAGTCCCAACTTGGCCTGGACGACGCCCTCATACCCGGCCACATGGGCGTAGGGCCCGTGCCGACCAAAGCCAGTGATGGAGGTGTAGATCAGCCGCGGGTTGATCACCCGAAGATCGTCGTACCCCAACCCGAAACCATCCAGCACACCGGTCTGCTGGGTCTCGATCACGATGTCGGCCTGACGTGCCAGATCGCGCACGATGTCGCGGTCAGCGTGCTGGTGCAGGTCGAGTTGGATACTGCGCTTCCCGCGCCCCCAGAACGGGTACGCAGCCGAATGACGGATGCTGGCGCCACCGGGCGGTTCGATCTGGATCACGTCCGCGCCGAAGTCGGCGAACAGCTGGCTGACCTGAGCACCGACCCGATTCGGTGAGATGTCGATGACGCGCAAACCCTCGAACGGCAGCATGCTCAAAGCCCCCTCTGACTGCGTTCAGCAGTGATCTGGAAAATACTACTCTAAATTTGCTCGATCATTCCTGCTGCTGCTGAGCCTGTTGCGCCTGCTTGGCGGCCATGCGGGCAGCCATCTTGCGGGCCGCCTCACTCTGATTGTGGGCCTCGTTGGCCAGCAGGAAGCGCCGACGGCCGACCTCGTCCTCGGCCTGGTTGAGGTTGTCCTTCACCAGTTCCAGCAACTCTGCGGGAGTGCGCACCATCCGCCGGGCGATATCGAGTGTGTATTCGCGCAACTGATCGGGGGGCAGCACACCGTGCACCATGCCCCACTCCAGTGCCTGTTCGGCGCTGATCTTGTCGTTCAGCAGATACATCTGCCGTGCACGGGCGGTGCCCACGATCTGGGTCCACAGGAACGTGCCGCCATAGTCGCCCGACAGACCGTTGGGCATGAAGTTGGCGGCGAACACCGCGTCCGTGGAGGCGTAGCGGAGATCGCACGCCGCGGCAAGACTGAACCCCGCGCCGACCGCCGGGCCGCCCACCATCGCGATCGTCGGCTTCGGCATCTGGTGCAGCAGCATCGAGGCGTGCTCGTCGTGGCGGGCCAGGTCGCCCTCCAACGCGTCGCGCGGCACACCCTTCTCACTACCCGGTGCGCCGCGACCGCCGCCCTTCACATCGCCACCCGAACAGAACCCGCCATGCATGCCCTCGGGTGCCGCTCCGGTGAGGATGACAACTTTGGCTTCGGGGTCGGCCGCCATCTGCAGAACCGCATCGTGCAACGCACCCATCAGCTCACCATTCAGCGCGTTGCGTCGCTCGGGTCGGTTCAGCGTGATGATGCCAATGCGATCCACCACTTCAGTAAGGATCACGGGCGCGCTGGGAGTCGCTGATTCGTCGGACATTGAGTGAACTCTAGGGATTGGCGGTTCGCCCTGTCTGCGTTTACGGTGCAGGCGTGATCGACCCCCTGCAAGATGTCGCCGGACCTGCGGGACCAGCACCTGTCAGACCAGCACGTTCGGTGCGCCGGACATCCACGGTGGACATGTTGTGGCCCGAGGGCATCGGCCGCCTCCTGCAACTCGAAGGCACTGCACGCGACGCCGTCACCATCGACCCTGCCGATATGCCCAGCGTCGTCGCCGCAGCAGCGGCCAGCGTCGGCATCGCTCCTGGACGCAAGATCGTCTCCGTCAGCAGCACACCCGAGCGCGCCAACATCGAAGCACTGATCGGTTGCCAGGGCGGCGGCCATCTACGAGCGGCGCTCGACCACGCGTTGCCGGGCGAACGCGAAGCAGGCACACCCCTGTACCTACTGCTCGACGACATCTCCGGATGCAGCCTCATCGCCGGCTTCGTCGTTGTGCGCTGGCCGGAGTTGTTGCCGCCGAGTCACGAACGGCCGCGCATCAACCTGGAGGGTGTTTGCATCGGCTTCGCACCCGGGAACAGCTCACTCATCGAGCAGCAATCCGGTGCCGTCGCCCACCGCGTCCAGCAGGTCGGCTCACTGATCAACCCCGACGATCCGCACGGCTGGCACGACCTGGCCGAGCTGCCGGGCCTCTCGATGCGACGCGCGCGGCGCATCGACGTGTGGCGCGACGGCGACACAATCGTGATCGACTCCGCATTCCAGGACAGTGCCGGCGACCCCCACCTCGACCGAGTGGCAGTGCACGAGTACCGCTTGCAGGCCACCGCCGACGCGGCGACGTTGACCTTGCAGACCGTCACCCCCGACCCGCGCATCCTGCCGTTCCGCGAATGCCCATCGGCGAAACACACCGCCGCCAGCCTGATCGGTACGCCACTCGCCAATCTGCGCCTCGCCGTGCTCGAAAACCTGGGCAAGACGAACGGGTGCACCCACCTGAACGACGCGCTGCGTGCCCTGGCCGAGGTTCCAGTGCTGTTGGAACACCTCGACCGCGGTCTGCTCTGACCAACTGCCACCGAGATTCCGCTTGCCGCTGCGTCGGTGTACACGACTACGGTTTGCACCTATGTCCATTGCGATCACCGATGACCACCGCGCCCTTGCCGACACCGTCTCCGACCTGCTGACCCAACGCAAGTCGCTCAGCTTCGCCCGTGCCCTGCTGGACGGAGCTCCGGAGACCAGCCCGGCGTTCTACGGTGAAGCCGCCGAACTCGGCTGGCTGGGGCTGCACCTGCCCGAGCAGTACGGCGGTTCCGGCTACGGCCTCCAGGAAGCCGTCGTGATCGCCGAGGAACTCGGCCGCGGCCTGGCCTCCGGCACGTTCATCGCCTCGATCATCGCCGGCGCGGTCATCAACGCGTGTGGCACCGATGAGCAGAAGGCACGCTTGCTGCCCGGTCTGGCCGACGGCTCGGTGAAGGCCGGCGTCGCACTCGGCGGCGATGTGCAGGCCGCAGCCGGCGCATTCACCGGCAATGCCGGCACCACCCTGTCTGCCGGGTTGGCCGACCTCATCGTGGTCGGCGTCGGCACCGATGTGGCCGTCATCGCCGCCAACGCTCCTGGCGTCACCGTCACCGTGCCTGCCAACCTCGACCTCACCCGCCAGTCCGGCCGCGTCTCGCTCAACGGTGCATCCGGCGATGTCCTGGTCGGTGCCCGCTCGGCGCTGACCGATCTCGCCCGACTGATCGTTGCCGCCGAGGCCACCGGCGTCGCTCGCGCCTGCACCGACATGGCCGCCGAATACGCCAAAGTGCGCGTCCAGTTCGGCCGCCCGATCGCCACCTTCCAGGCCGTCAAGCACCACTGCGCCAACATGGCCGTTGCCACCGAACTGGCCACGGCGGCGGTATGGGACGCAGCTCGCGCCAATGCTGCCGGGGGCGTCGTCTTCTCCTTCGCCGCAGCGAACGCTGCCGTCCTGGCGCTCGAGGCGGCGATCCTGTGCGCCAACCTGAACACCCAGGTGCACGGCGGTATCGGGTACACGTGGGAACACGATGCGCACATGTACCTGCGCCGCGCCACGGCCCTCATCGCGATCGTCGATCCGCAGCAGGCTGCGCTCGACAGCGTCACGCACACTCGTGCGGGCGTACAACGAGCCAAGACGGTCGAACTGCCGCCCGAGGCCGAACCGATCCGTGACGCAGTGCGCGAGTTCGCGAAGTCGATCGCCGGTCTGTCCGCCGCCGAGCAGCGCACCAAGCTGATCGAGACCGGGTACGTCATGCCGCACTGGCCGAAGCCGTGGGGTCGTGCTGCCGGCGCGGTGGAGCAGATCGTCATCGAGCAGGAGTTCACCGCGGCGGGCGTGCAGCGCCCGCAGTACAGCATCACCGGCTGGGTGATCCTCACGCTCATCCAACACGCCACCGCAGACCAGGTCAGCCGCTGGGTGATGCCCGCGCTGCGCCAAGACCTCATCTGGTGCCAACTGTTCAGCGAGCCCGAAGCAGGCAGCGACGCTGCCGCAGTGAAGACCAAGGCCACCCGCGTCGATGGCGGTTGGTTGGTGAGCGGCCAGAAGGTGTGGACCTCCGGCGCACACCTCGCAAGTTTCGGCTTCATGACCGTACGCACCAACCCCGATGCGAAGAAGCACCAGGGCATCACGATGATGGTGGTCGACATGCACGCCAAGGGCGTGGAAGTGCGCCCGCTGAAGCAGGCCAGTGGCGGCGCCGAGTTCAACGAGGTGTTCTTCGACGATGTGTTCGTGCCCGACGACGATGTGGTGGGCCCGATCGACGGTGGCTGGACCGTGGCTCGCGCCACGCTCGGCAACGAGAGCGTCAGCATCGGCGGCGGCGAAGGTGGCGCCGAGTTGGCTGCGAGCGTGCTCGTGGGTCTGCTCGACGCTGCGCCCGAGCGGGTGCCGGGCGGCGCTGGCCGTGTCGGTCGCTACATCGCCACCCAGTACGCGTCGCGGATGTTGAACCTGCGCTCCGTCAGCCGCGCCGTCAGCGGCGGCGGCCCCGGCCCAGAGGGAGCCATCACCAAGCTCGTCGGCACCGAGCTGGGCCACGAGGCCGCGGCCATGACCACGGCCATGGCCGGCCCCGACACAGCCTTCCTCGACGGCGCCGGTGACGTGGCCGGTCGGCTGGCGATGAGCCACCGCGGAATGTCGATCGCCGGCGGCACGTCGGAGATCAAGCGCAACCAGATCGGCGAGCACATCCTCGGTCTGCCGCGCGATCCGCTGATCCGCTGACATCCTCACCGCATTCAGCTCCATCGCTCATCCGTTCTGCGGGTCGGCCTCACCACGGTCTAGAAGGACACACACCATGAGTACGCCCGCAGAACGCATCACCGTCTCGCGCCGCATCGCCGCTCCGGCAGCGAAGATCTTCTCGTTCATCATCGACCCCGACATGCATGTCGCCATCGACGGTTCGGGCATGTTGCTCGCCTCGCCCGACAGCGAACCGGTGGCCGCCGTCGGCGACACGTTCCTGATGAACATGGATCGCGAACCGCTCGGCGACATCCCGATGGGGAAGTACCAAGTGCAGAACACCGTCACCCGCTTCGAGCAGGACCGTCTGCTGGAGTGGACCATCGGCATGGTCGACCAGGAGCCGCTCGGCCACCTCTACGGCTACACACTCACACCGGTGAGCGCCGACGAGACCGACGTCGAGTTGTACTGCGACTGGACCAACTTCTCGCCCGCGCTCAAAGAGCGCGTCACCTGGCCCGTCGTTCCGGCGCACATGCTGGAGAACTCGCTCGGCAACCTGGAGTCGTTGGCCCGTCGCTGACGACGTGCCACCGAGGCGCTCACCGGTGCGGTGAGTGACCGAGTTCGGGGCGTCGGAGCGACGTTTCCTGGCCGGCGAACCGATGCCAGATCCCGTTGTCGGGCGTGCTTTTCGCTGCACTCCGAACTCGGTCTGACCAGACCGTACGCCTCGCGCGAGGCATTGTCCACTCATCACCGCATCTGGGCAGTGACAGTCCCGGTTTCCGGGACTGTCACTGCCCAGAGTCGTTCCTGGGACGATCTCTGCCCAGAAACCGAGGCACACTGGCAGGAATGTCTGCGCTCACCGACCTGCTGCCGCCCGCCGGGTCGGATCCCGAGGCGGTGCTCGACGCGTTCGCCGCGTGGGCACAGGCCGGCGGACGACCGTTGTACTCGCACCAAGAGGAAGCCGCACTGGCACTCGCCGCTGGCGACCACGTCGTGCTCGCCACCCCCACCGGGTCGGGCAAGAGCCTGGTCGCGATCGCCGGCATCCTGTTGGCGCTGAACGACGGTCGGCGCGCCGTGTGGACCGCACCGATCAAGGCCTTGGTCGCGGAGAAGTTCTTCGACCTGGTCGACCTGCTGGGCGCGCATCAGGTGGGTTTGGCCACTGGTGATGCCTCGATCAACTCGGATGCGCCGGTGCTCGTGTGCACTGCGGAGGTGCTGGCCAACAACGCCCTCGCACACGGCACAGAGAGCGACTTCGGCTTCGCCTGTCTCGACGAGTTCCACTACTACGCCGAGGCTGACCGCGGCTGGGCGTGGCAGATCCCACTGTTGGAGATGACGGGCTGTCAGATGCTGCTCGCCTCAGCGACGCTCGGCGACATGACCGCCATCACCACCGACCTGCAGGAGCGCAGCGGTCGACCGGTCAGCGAGGTCACGTCGGTGCATCGCCCCACACCGCTGTATCACGCATGGCGGCTCACCTCGGTGGCCGACACGGTGCTCGATGCAGTGAAGGAGGGTCTCAGCCCGGTGTACGTCGTGCATGCCAACCAGGCCTCGGCGATCGAGCGAGCCCAGGGGTTGGTGAGCCTCACCGTCACCACTCGCGCCCAGCGCGAGGCGATTGCCGCGGCGATGAAGGGCACCAAGATGGGCCGTGGGTTCGGCGAGACGCTCGATCGTCTCATCCGCAACGGTGTCGGCGTGCACCATGCCGGCATGCTGCCCAAGTACCGACGACTCGTCGAGCGCCTCGCCGGCGAGGGTCTGCTGCCGGTGATCTGCGGTACCGACACGCTCGGCGTCGGCGTGAACATCCCGATCCGCACCGTGCTGATGACAGCGCTCACGAAGTTCGACGGCAAGCGAGTGCGCGTGTTCACCGTCCGCGAGTTTCACCAACTGTCAGGCCGCGCCGGTCGCCCCGGATTCGACCCCGACGGCCATGTGTGGGTGCAGGCACCCGACCACGTGATCGAGAACACGCGTGCGCTCAACAAGGCCGGTGACGATCCCAAAGCCCGTCGCAAAGCCACCAAGGCCAAAGCGCCGGAAGGTTTCGTGCATTACGACGAAGCCACCATGCATCGTCTGATCGCCGCTCGCCCCGAGCCGCTGGTATCGCGCTTCAAGGTCACCGCCGACCTCGTCGCCACTGTGCTGTCACGACCCGACGGGCCGAACGCACTCAAGCATCTGCTGCGCACGAACCACGACAGCGAGCAACGCAAACGGCAGCACAAGAAGCGGGCGATCGCCGTGTACCGCAGCCTCGAAGCGGCCGGAGTGGCCGCCCGACTGCGTGATGCCAACGGCAAGTGCATGGGCGTGCGCGTCGGCTCGCTGATCGACGAGGGAGGCGATGAGCGCTCGGCGCTGCGCTTCTCCGCTCCGTTGATGCCCTTCGCGATCGAGGTGCTGTCGACGCTGGACCATGCCGACCCCGCGTTCGTAGTGGACGCCGTCAGCATCGTCGAAGCGGTGCTCGATGACCCGCGCCAGGTGCTGTTCGCACAAGAGAACGCCGCCAAGGGTGCCCTCGTCGCGCAGATGAAAGCCGAGTACGTGCCGTACGACGAACGGATGGCCCGTCTGGAGGGCATCACGTGGCCCAAGCCGCTGGCGGAACTGCTCGACGCCTGCTTCACCGAGTACCGCACACACCACCCATGGGTCGCCGAACAACCCTCGCCCAAATCGATCCTGCGCGAGATGTTGGAAGGCGGCGACAGCTTCTCCACCTTCGTGCGCCGCTACCGCCTGGAACGCAGCGAAGGTCTCGTGCTGCGCTATCTCACCGATGCCTGGCGCACACTCGACCGCTCGCTGCCGGACGATGTGTACACCGACGATCTGGAGGATGTGGTCGAGTGGCTCGGCGCCCTCATCCGCGCGACCGATGCGACGTTGCTCGACGAGTGGGCCCGCCTCGCTGGTAACCCGGTGCACGAGCACATCGCCCCCGACTCCCCCGCTGCCGCCCGCGTGTGGCCACCCACTGCGTGGCGCACCGCCGTGCGCACCGCGGCCTTCGGCTGGGTGGAGCTGCTGAACGCCCGCAACCACGTAGCGCTCGCCGAACGCAGCGGCTGGACGGAGCAACAACTGCGCGACGCCATGGCGCCCTACTGGGCCGAGTACGACCGCATCGGCATCGACTCAGCCGCTCGCGCCACGCAGTACTTCACGCTCGACGCACACCCCGACCGCTGGGTGGTCACTCAGCAACTCGCCGATCCCGAGAGCGACGGCGAGTGGCGCTTCGTGGCCGTGATCGACCTCGCCATCGCCGAGGCCGAAGGCGCACCCACACTTCGCCTGGAGTCGCTGGGAACACACCCGATCTGAGCGTGTAGCACCATCCTCAGGTCATGTTAACCTCTCTTGCGACGGTGGAGCACCAGGGAGCGCTATGACGGACACGACGGATCACACTCGCACGCGAGACGTAGCCACGAGGGCGTCCACGCGAATGATGTTGGCATTCGGACTCGCCGCATCGATGGCGATCGCCGCTGGCTGTGGCGATGATCCCGACGATGCACTCACCCCACCGAAACCCGCAACGAGCAAGCCCATCGAGGCAGCGCTGAGCGAGTTCAAACTCACGCTGTCCGCGCAGACGGTCGCTGGCCAAACGGTCACCATCGACGCCACCAACAATGGCACGGTCGAGCACGAGTTGGTCATCATCAGAACCGATCTCGACAGCAGCGCACTCCCCACGGTGGACGGCCGGATCCCTGAAGACAAGGTGGACGCGGTCGACGAGATCGCCGAGTTCGCTGTTGGAACCACACAAAGCAAGACCTTCGAACTCGCACCGGGCAAGTACGTGTTGGTCTGCAACCTTCCGGCCCACTACACGTCGGGGATGCACGCGGCACTGACCGTCACTGACTGAGCTCTCGCCGCCTCCCTGGCGGCACAACTAGCCTGCGGTCATGCCCGATGGCGACGACACACCGCTGCTGCGTCACATCCGCGAGTCGGTCATCGGCGACGACCAGGTGATCGTCGGACCATACGGTCCGCGGCGCATCACCTATGCCGACTACACCGCGTCCGGCCGGGCGCTCAGCTTCATCGAGGACTTCATCCGCGAGGAGGTGCTGCCCCGCTACGCGAACACGCACACCGAGTCGTCCGGCACCGGACTGCAGACCACGCGCTTGCGCGAGGACGCCCGTCGCATCATCCACGATGCGGTACATGGCGACGACGACACGCTGGTCATTTTCTGCGGGTCTGGCGCCACCGGGGCGATCGACAAACTGATCGGCATCATGAACCTGCGGCTGCCGGCCGACCTCGACGACCGTTACCACCTGCTCCAGCACATCCCGATGAGCGAACGCCCAGTGGTGTTTGTCGGGCCATATGAGCACCACTCCAACGAAGTGCCGTGGCGGGAATCCATCGCCGATGTGGTCACGATCCACGAAGACGCCGACGGCCACATTGACCTGCAACAGCTCCAGAACGAACTCGTTCACTTCGCCGACAGGCCAGTGAAGATCGGCTCGTTCTCCGCAGCATCGAACGTCACCGGCATCATCTCCAACACGCACGCGATCGCCGATCTGTTGCACCGTCACGGTGCTCTCAGCTTCTGGGACTTCGCTGCCGCGGCACCGTACGTCGACATCGACATGCACCCCGAATCGGCTGAGTATCCGATGGCACACAAGGACGCCGTCTTCATCAGCCCCCACAAGTTCGTCGGCGGCCCCGGCACCCCCGGGGTACTGGTCGTGCGGCGCGCGCTGCTGACGAACCGAGTGCCAGACGTCGTCGGCGGGGGCACGGTCGCGTATGTGAACCCCACCGAGCACGTGTATCTCGCTTCTCCGATTCACCGTGAGGAAGGTGGCACGCCAGCGATCATCGAATCGATTCGAGCGGGCCTCGTGTTCCAGTTGAAACAGGCGGTCGGGGTACCCACGATCAAAATACGCGAACAGGCCTACTGGGAACGTGCCGTCGCGAAGTGGGCCAACAATCCGGCCATCCAGGTCCTCGGCAACACCACCGCCGAACGACTCTCGATCCTGTCGTTCGTCGTGCGCCGACCAGAGAGTCGTTACCTCCACCACAACTTCGTGGTCGCAGTGCTGAGCGACCTGTTCGGCATCCAGTCACGCGGCGGTTGCTCGTGCGCCGGCCCCTACGGACACCGCCTGCTCGGCATCGACCTCGAACGGTCGCACGAGTTCGAGCACGAGATCACCCACGGCTGCGAGGGCATCAAACCCGGGTGGACCCGAGTGAGTTTCAACTACTTCATCTCCGAGGCCGTCTTCGACTACCTCGTGGCCGCGGTCGACCTCGTGGCCACACACGGATGGAAGCTGCTTCCCGATTACCGGTTCGATCCGACCAGCGGATTGTGGCGTCATCACCTCGGCCCCGTCGAGCCACCGCTGCGTCTCGACCAGGTGTCGTACGACCTGCAGACCGGTGAGATGGTGCGACCGCCGATCGACCAGGTTCGCGCTCCGGAGTCCGATCTGCTCGCGTACCTCGAACACGCTCGCGCTGTCTTCGCTGAGGCGCCGGAGTGGGCTGAGCAGGGCGTGCATCACACGCTGTCCGCCGAGTTCGAGCACCTGCGCTGGTTCGAACTTCCGGCAGCGTCGCTCAGGCAATGACCAGGAACGCTGCACCCATCACCACGAGCATCACGCCGTAGCCACGTTCCAGTCGGTGGGCGGCGATCCGCATGGCAGTGCGCGCCCCCAAGAACGCCAGCGGCACTGACGTGGAGCCGAATATGAGCACCAGCGTCCAGTTGATATGACCGAGTGATGCGTGCACGATCGTGCCGGGAATCGCCAACACTGACGACACCGCGAGCGAACTGGCCAAGGCCGATTTGATCGGCAACTTCAGTGCGGTGATGAACAACGGGGCGAGCAGGAACCCGCCGCTGTTGGCCAACAACCCGGAGATCACCCCGACCGCGGTCGCGACGACGGCCAACTCCCACGCCGCCACGATCGCCGACTCATTCGTCGGCTGGCTCGGCCGATACGCCGCGACCAGCAATCGCAGCCCGAGTGCGATGAGCACCACATCGGTGACCCGCACGAGGAGGCCCCCATCAACCCAGCGGGTCGTCAGCGCGCCGAGCGCCGTCGCCGGAACGCCGCAGCAGATACTCCACCGCACGACTCGCCAATCGACGAGGTGCTGCTCCGAGTAGGCGTAGCTGGCGATCATCGTCGACGGCACTGTCGCCGGCAGTGGGGAGGCAACTGCGATGATCGCCGGAAACCCGATCACATGCAGCAACGGTGTCGCAATCGCCGAGCCGCCCTTGCCCATCAACCCGCTGAGGAAACCGATCGCGAGGCCCGTCAGCGCGGCGAGGAACAGGCTCACGCGATCTGATCCTGAACCTGCACGGGCACCATCCTGCGCCGTCATCTGCCATCGCGCTAGCGGAGAGATGAGATATGAGCCATAGTTACTGTCTATGGATCTACGACAGCTCGAATACGCCATCGCCGTGGCCGATCACGGGTCGTTCACCGGCGCTGCCCGAGCGGTGCACGTCTCGCAGCCGTCGCTCTCGCATGGCATCCGCACGCTGGAGCGCGAGCTGGGAGTCGAGCTGTTCACTCGTCTCGGTCGCAGCAGCGAACCCACCGTCGCTGGACGCGCGGTCATCGAGGGCGCGCGGCAAGTGGTGCGCGACATGGCCGAACTCACCAGCACGGTCGCGGCCGTGACGGAGCTCCGCACCGGAACACTCGACCTTGTGGCACTGCCCACGCTTGCCGTCGACCCGGTCGCTCGGCTGGTGGGTCTGTTCCGCACACAGCACCCGGGCATCACTGTGCGCGTGCACGAACCAGAAGACCCAGTCGACCTCGAGCGCATGGTGCGATCGGGGCGCGCCGAGATCGGCGTCTGCGACCTCACCACCGGCGGCACGGGCCTCACTCGCGTCGAACTGTTCCGTCAGGAGATCGTCGTGGTGCTTCCACCCACCACCGAACTACCCGATGGACCGGTCACCATGCGCGTGCTCGCCGGGTTGCCGCTCGTGGCCAGTCCAATCGGCACGTCCATCCGCCGGGTACTCGACCACGCGCTGGCGCGTGATGGCCGGACTGCACACATCGCCGTCGAGATGTCGTCTCGCGAGGCCATCGTGCCACTCGTCCTCGCCGGCGCTGGCGCTGCGCTGCTACCACGACCATTGGCCGAGGAGGCCGCACGGCGCGGCGCGCAGGTGCGCACACTGCAACCAAAACTGGGCCGGCGTGTAGGCCTGCTGCACCGGGGGACTCATCTGTCGCCCGCAGCGCAGGCATTCGTCGACCTCGCCCGCTCAGAGCGCTGAGAGTCACTCAGGTTTACGAGCGATGACCTGCACGACTGCGCCGACGCCGGTGTGGCCGGGGCCCTCGTGCACCTCACGCAACAACTCCTGGGCGTGCACGAACTCCAGCCCGGCCAACTCCTCGGCGAGACCAGCGAGCGTCATCGTCATCTCCGGGATTGCCGGGCCGCCGGTGCCGCGGCCGATCTGATCGGGCGTGTACGCCTCCAGCACCAGCACACCACCGGGCCGCAACGAGTTCACCACACGCCGGTGCAGATCAATGCGTACTTTGGACGGCATGTGCGCGAACACCGACACCACGGCATCCCAGCGGCCGACGCCGATGTCCTGCACGGCGAGATCAGCCTGAATGGCGTGCACGGTCACGCCGCGTTCAGCGGCGAGCGCCAACGTCTTGGCGACACCGGCCTCGGAAAGGTCGGCGCTGTGCACCTCGCGCCCCGTCTCTGCCAGGAACACCGAGTTGCGCCCTTCTCCCTCGGCGAGACACAGCACTGCGCCCATGGGAATCGAGGCCATGTTGTCGCGCAGGAACGTGTTCGGCTCGGTGCCGTACACGTACCCGGGAGTGGCGTAGCGCTGCTCCCACATCTCACGAGCCGAAAGTGGCGCGTCGTTGGACATGATCAGACCTTGAAGCGGGTCAGGCCGAGTTCAGACTCGATCGCATGCCGCGGGCGAGCGCCAACCGTCTGCTTGGTCATCTGGCCGGCTTCGAACAGCCCGATCATCGGGATGCTGCGCACGCCATAGGCAGCTGCGGCGACCTGGTTGGCGTCGACATCGACCTTGACCACCTTGATCGCACCGCCGTACTGCTCGTTCAGCGCCTCGAGTTCGGGGGCCACCATCCGGCACGGGCCGCACCAGGCCGCCCAGAAGTCCACGACCACCGGCACGGTGGAGTCCAGCACTTCACGCTGGAAGCTCTCCTGGTCATCAGCAGCGATCATGTTTCCCATCAGTCACTCCTTCGTCAGTGGCCGCCCTCGTGGCGCCCGCACGTCTACAACTCATACCCCAATGGGTATATTCCCAGCAGCTGATCACTCCACTCTTTCCGTCTCTGCCATGCGCTGACCACCGTCCACCGTGGTCGGCGTGTGACTTGAAGCCGAATTATGGGAGGGGCGAGCGGGGTGACGGGCGAGGCGGGGTGAGACGCGGCAAGCTGTCGGAGTGTTGTGGCGCCGACGGCAGGACCCCGAGATCAGCCCCGAGGTGATCGATGCGGTGATGCGCCGCAACGTCGGCATTGCGGCGCGGCTGGCACCCGACGATCGCGAGCGATTGCGACTGCTCACCGCCGAGCTGGTCAGCACCAAGTCGTGGGAGGGTGTCAGCGGACTCAGCATCACCGACGAGATGAAGGTCACGATTGCAGCCAACGCGGCCATCCCGATCTTGGCCCACGACACATGGCCCTACCGGCAGGTGAAGGCGATCATCGTCCGTCCCAGTTCCACCACCTCGAACTCGAGGCGCTCCGGACCCGCCGCGGGCACCTACACGAACGAGACCGTCGACATCGTCGGCGAGGCCGTGCCCAACTTCGGGCCGGTCGCACTCTCGTGGGACACCGTGGTGTACGAGAGTCGCCACCCGCACCACGGCAACAACGTGGTGATTCATGAGTTCGCCCACAAGATCGATATGAATGACGGCTACGCCGACGGCGTGCCACCGCTGCGCGGCGCATTCCTCGACGGGTGGCGCGAAGTACTGAACGACGAGTTCGAACGAACCGAAGCACGCGAGTCGGATGCCGTGCTGCGGCCCTACGCGTTCAGCAGCCCGGCCGAGTTCTTCGCCGTGAGCAGCGAAGTGTTCTTCTGCCGTCCAGCCGAACTGAACGAGGCCAAACCGGTGCTGTACGCCGCACTACGCGAACTGTACGCACAGGACCCAGCGAGGTGGCGTCCAGCGTCAGTTGGATGACTGCCCGCCGCCCGCCGCCCGTCGCACGTCGCACGTCGCACGTCAACCAGTGGGCGGCCGCATCAACGCTTCCTGCGTGAACATCGCTCCCAGCGTGCCATCGGCGCTGTGGATCGAGCCGCCGTACAACCCGCGGGCGCCGCCGGCCATCAACGGCCACAGCCTCATCAGGCTCCACTCATCGGCGCGCAACGCAGTGCGGAACCACACGGCATGGTCGAGGCTGGGACCGCCGCTGGGCAGTCGGGCAGCCTTGACGTTGGCGAACCCGGTGCCGATGTCGGACATGTACGCGAATGCGCAGGCGTGGGTGAGACGGTCGTCAGCGAGGCGCTCGGAGGTTCTGATCCAGATGGTGGAACTGATGCGGTTGCCGAAGCGGTCGATGTGCAACGGCGGCACCGGCCGCGCCTCGGCGTTCGGGTAGTTGTCGTTGTACGGCTCTGCGGTGCACTCATCGGGGCCTGGTAACCCCTGCGCCATGGCCACACCGTATTCGCCGCCATCCTCCTGCACATGGAACGACGCAGTCAGATCGAAGATCACCTCGCCGTTCTGCAACGCGCTGACACGGCGCGCCGAGAACGACTTGCCGTCGCGATCACGCTCGACCTTGAATACGACCGGACGAGCGCGCCAACCCGTGCGCAAGAAGTACCCGTGCATCGAGTGCGGCGAGCGCCCTTCGGGCACCGTCAGCCCAGCGGCCTTCAACGCCTGCGCTGCTACCTGGCCACCGAACAACGTCGGTCGGTCGGCGGTGGGAAACTCGTTGATGCCGCGGTAGAGATCGCGATCGAGTTCCTCGAGATCGAGCAGCTCGGCCATCGACGGCAGTTGCGGCACGAACTCCGAGGAATCGCTCATCCGAACATCTCCGGATGCGCTCGGCGCGCGAGGGCAACCGTGTGGCGCACGAACCCTGCCCACACGGGTGGGTTCCCCATGTGGGCGAAGTGGTTAGCACCCTCTCCGACGTACAACTCGGCGTTGGTGCGCCGGGCCGTCTCCCGGTGGGAACTGGCGACCTCCGGCTCAGGGTGCTCTGTGCCGACTCCCACCACTATCGGTACGTTCAGCCGGTCGAGATCCATGAATGGTGACTCCTGGCAGGCCATGTCGGCACGGAAGGCCACGCCCTCAGCGCGCAACAGGTCGCGGGTGCGTTCGGGAAGCTGTTCCCAGCGCTCGTTTCCGAGGATGTCGCGGTTGAAGTCCTCGCCCAGCTGGTACGGGTCGTCGTAGTGGGCGAACTCCATCATGCGTTCCCATTGACCAATGGTGGACCACCACGTCCATGGCACCATCGGCGGCTCCCACACGCCGAGTGCGAGGAACAACTCCGGAGCCTTGATCGCTGCGGCCATACCAATCGCCCCACCGGCGCTCTGGCCGACGACGATCGCCGGTGTGCCATCGAGCAGTTCCAACAGGTCGTCGGCGTGGTGGTCGAACCCACCCGGGCCGACTGCACCGGCAGCCAGTGACTTACCGTACCCACGACGGTCGTACGTCGTGACCGGCATGTCGTGCAGCAGGTGCACGACATGGGCGAGGTTCTTGGCCCGATCAGGCGCGCCATGGATCAGCACCACCGGCGGACCGGCCTGGTGCTGATAATGACGGACGACATGAAGACCTTCGGGAACCACGGCTCAGAACCTACCCAGTGACTGCCGTACCTGACGAGTGCGTCAAGTGTGTCGTGCGGCTCAGATCCCTTCGGCCGCAGCCAACCCTTCCTCATCCACCACGTGGACCCCGCGCATCCGCGCGAAGACCACCGGCGGGTCGCTCCACGGATCGGGCAACGTGCCGGCCTCGGCATCGCGGATGGTGCGCCACACGCGCTCGCTGGTGCACGGCATGTCGATGTGGCGCACCCCGAGGTGCGCCAGTGCATCGATGACCGCGTTCTGTACCGCCGGCGTGGCCCCGATCGTGGTGGCCTCGCCGATGCCCTTCGCGCCCAATGGGTTGAGTGGTGTGGGCGTCTCGGTGCTGTGCACCTCGAAGTTGGGGAACTCCGCTGCCGACGGCAACGCGTAGTCCATCAAGTTGGCGGTCAGCGGGTTGCCATCGCTGTCGTAGCGCACTTCCTCGAACAACGCTTGACTGGCACCCGCGGCGAGGCCACCGTGCTGCTGACCCTCCACGAGCAGCGGGTTCAGCACCGTGCCGCAATCGTCGACCGCGATGTGGCGGATGAGCGTCACTTTGCCGGTGTCCTGATCCACCTCGACCACCGAGATGTGCGCACCGAACGGGAACGTGGCTGCACCCTGATCGAAGTCGAGTTGCGCCGCCAGGCCGACCGTTCCGTCATCGTGGTCGACCGCTTCGGCATCGGCCTCGGCAGCACGGGCGAGCGATGCCCAGTCGAGCGCGCCCGCCGGCACACCGACAACGCCGATGGTGCCGCGCTCGACGTCGACCACGATGTCGGCCGGGTCGGCCTCCAGCAGCCGAGCCGCCAGAGCGCGGGCTTTCGTGACCACCGCTTCTGTCGCACGGTGCACCGCCGAACCGCCCAGTTGCAGCGAACGTGAACCGCCGGTGCCGCCACCGCTGCGCACGAGGTCGGTGTCGCTCTGCACCAGTCGGATGCGCTCGACCGGAATACCCGTCTGCGCGCTGACGATCATTGCGAACGCAGTTTGGTGACCTTGGCCGTGGGCCGACGTGCCGGCCATCACCGTGGCCGAACCATCGGGATGCACCTTCAGTGCGCCGTACTCACTGGTGGCACCGCCGGCGGTGACCTCCACGTAGCACGACACACCGATACCGAGCAGCGTGCGGTCGCCACGGGCGCGGCGCTCGGCCTGTTCGCGACGAAGCTCGGCGTAGTCGGCGAGTCGGGCTGCTTCATGCAGCGGGGTGCTGTACGCACCGCTGTCGTACGTGACCCCGGTGAGTGTCGTGTACGGGAACACGTCGTCGGCCAACAGGTTCTTCAACCGCAACTCGATCGGATCAATACCCAACGTAAGTGCCACTTGATCGACAGCCCGCTCGAGCAAGGCCGTCGCCTCGGGGCGGCCGGCACCGCGATACGGCCCCATCGGCGTGGTGTTGGTGGCCGCGACGGCGATGTCGAACTGGATGGCCGGGAACCGGTACGTGCCCTGCGACATACGCCGCGTACCAGCCGACAGGAAGGCACCAATATCGGGGTAGGCGCCGCCATCGCCGACGAGATGAACCCGCAGACCGGTGAACGTGCCGTCGTACTTGGCGCCGATCTCCACATACTGCACCTGACCGCGGCTGTGCACCATGCACAGCATGTCTTCGCTGCGGGTGGCAACCCAGGCGACGGCGCGGTTCAAACGCAGCGCACACGCGGCCACCACGGTCTGCTCGCCGAACAGACCGGCCTTGCCACCGAAACCGCCACCGACGTGCGGGATGATCACGTGGATCTGGCTGGTGGGAACATCCAGCGCAGCCGCAAGCGACCGATGCAGGAGGTGCGGCATCTGCGTGCTGCCGTAGAACGTGAGACGACCATCCGCTGCCGGTTCCGCCGCCGCCGCATGCGGCTCCATCGGGGCGACCGCCATGCGCTGATTCACATAGCGGCCACGCACGACAACATCGGCGTCGGCGAAGTCACCCGGCAGTGCAGGATCGTTCGTCGATATCGCCACATTGTCGGCACGCTGCTCATACAGCAACGGTGCCCCGTCGGCGAGTGCACCCTCGGCGTCGACCGCTGCGACCAATGGTTCGTAGTGCACCATGACAGCATCCGCTGCGTCGCGTGCTTGTGCGACGGTCTCAGCCAGCACGACAGCGATCGCTTCGCCCACATAGCGCACCTTGTCGGTGGCCAGCGGTGGCTTGAGAAAGTCGTCGTGCACCTTGGCCATCCCGGCATGAGCCGCCAGGCCGAGGTCGGCAGCGGTGAACACCGCAACCACACCCGGCATCTCGCGGGCTGCCTCGACATCCACGCCCGACAGACGCGCATGTGCCATCTCGGAGCGCACGAACACCGCGTGTGCGGCGTTCACCAACTGCAGGTCGTCGACGTATCGCGCCGACCCCAGTAGGAGTTCGGGGTCTTCAGTGCGCAGCACACGTGTGCCAAGGATGGAACCGGCCATGTGGCGAACCTAGCGGCCGAGTTCGGACTCCATGCGTACGATCCTCGGGAACAGCACGTTGTTCTCTTTGTGAATGTGCAAGTGCGTGTCGGCCTCAAGCTGTTGCAGGCCCTGGTAGCAGGCGACGTACGTGGCGCAGCCGTCGGCGGGTGGCTGGAAGCCACCAGTCAGGTGACGCAGTGTGGCGAGCAGTTCCCCCACCCGATCGTGCTCGACGAGCATCACCGAGATCGGGTTGCGCAGCGTGCCGCAATGAAATTCGGGAGCCGTGGCGGCATGCGCCAGCTCGCGCGCCATCGGGAACAGCACCCGCTCTTCCTTCAGCAGGTGCGGTTCGAGATCAGCACGGACCTCCTCGTAGCACCGGCCCACCTCGGCCAGTTCGGGGTGACGCCCACCGTGCACCGACTCGATCTTGGCTACCAGCGCCGACAGACGTGGAAGCTCTTCCTTCAGGTACGCGTGGTGCACCAGCTCCAGGTGATCGCAGAGTTCCGCGGCATCCATTCCGGACCACTCGGCCGGCTGCGAGGTACTTGCGGCGGCAGCAAGTTCAGCCACCGTCGACGTCGGGTCGAGCCCGCTCGCGGCGCATGCCTGTGCGAGCGACTTCCCACCTCCACAGCAGTAGTCCAGCCCGCGTCGCTCGAACTCGCGAGCGAGCTGAGGGAATTGCTCCACCAAGTCGCCGAGGCTCTTGTCCTGATTGATGATGATCACAGCATCCACACTCCTGTACTCGTAGCCAGCACCAGCCCTACACCGAGGGCCATCTGCCGGAGACCAAGAACCTTCGGCGCCACCGGCTTGCGGCGCACCCACACCATCTGTAGCGCCGCCAGCAACACCAGCCAGCCGAGACCGGCCAGCAACTGTTGGTCGAGCACGACGGCCACCATGCCGATCGCGAGGGCGGCAGCCTGCGCACGATCGCTGGGACGCACGTCCGCGGCACCCCGCCGCAACCGCATGATCTGCATGCGTACGAACGGGATCGCCCCAACCGAACGAGCGGCAAGCACCAGCCAGGCGCCAACCGCCAACCGAGTGCTGTGCCCGCCGGCCACGACGATCGCAGCCGCGACGGCGGAGATAGCCGCCGAGCCGCACAGCTCGGGGAGCAGGCGGCGGCCACGGCTGCGCACGTCGAACCACAACTCCACTGCAACCAGCGGAACCGCGCACAGCACCGGCACGGCCCATGACCATCCGGCGACCGCCACAGCCCACACCCCACACACGCCGAGCAACAGCAGCTCGCCAACTGCGAAGCGCAACGCCAGCTGTGATCGCCGCTGCCACTGGGTCCGGCGATGATCGATGACCGTTAACTTCAGCGGAGTTCGCACGAGGAACGCGGCGAATGCGGCCAGGCCGAGCGACAACCCACCCCACGAGGGCGCGATCAGCAGGCCCAGCAACACCGGTTCGAGGGTTAGCCCCCAGCCACCGTGCTCGCTGGGCAGTGCCGCCTGTTTCCACTCGGCGGTCATCGAGACCACATTGCGGAGATGACCAACAGCGGCGGGGCGCTCACCTGCGACACAAAGCCCGGCGGGTGATTTGCAACCTCATAGCCGCACGCTATGGGACACGTACGCACCGCGAGCAGGGACCTTGGTCACCACCCGTCGACCGACACGACCCAGCGCGATGCGCAGGGTTACCCTGCCATCATGAAGACAGCGATCACCGAAATGTTGGGTATCGATGTGCCAATCCTCGCCTTCACCCACTGCCGCGACGTCGTCGCCGCAGTCACCAAGGCCGGCGGCATGGGTGTGCTCGGGGCCGTTGCCCACTCCCCCGAGCAGCTGGAGATCGACCTCGCCTGGATCGAGGCCGAGGTGGGCGACAAACCCTTCGGTATCGACCTGATCGTGCCCGCCAAGTACGCCGGCTCCGATGGCGGCGGCTTCACGATCGACGATGTACGCGCGCTGATCCCCGCCGAGCACAGGGCGTTCGTCGACGACATCCTGCGCCGCTACGACGTACCGCCGCTCGCCGATCGCGGGGATCGGGTTCCTGGCCGCGGGGAGTGGGGCGATGGTGGTGGGCGCGCTGCACCGTTCTCGGCAGCACAAGCCGACTCACTGCTCGAGATCGCACTCGCCCATCGGCCGTCGTTGGTGGTCAACGCCCTCGGCCCGCCGCCCGCGCACATGATCGAGCGCACCAAGGAGGAAGGCCGCCTCGTCGGCGCCCTCGCCGGCAAGGCGCAGCACGCGGAACGACACGTGAACGTCGGCGTCGACATCATCATCGCTCAGGGCGCAGAGGCAGGCGGCCACACGGGTGAGGTCGGCACGATGGTGTTGATCCCGGAGATCGTCGATGCAGTGGCACCGGTACCCGTGCTGGGCGCAGGCGGCATCGGCCGCGGCCGGCAGATGGCTGCCGCGATGGCACTCGGTGCCGCCGGCGTGTGGTGCGGTTCCGTGTGGCTGACCACCGACGAGGCAGAGACCCACCCGGTGGTGAAGCAGAAGTTCCTCAAGGCCACGTCCTCGGACACGGTTCGCTCGCGCTCTCGAACCGGCAAGCCCGCACGTCAGCTACGTACCGCTTGGACCGATGAGTGGGATGACCCCACGCACCCGCAGCCGCTCGGCATGCCGATGCAGCCGTTGCTTGTCGGCGAGGCACTGGCACGCATCGACCGCGCCGCGTACCGTGCCGGCTCGGGCGCCGAGCAGCTGACGAACTACTTCGTCGGCCAGATCGTCGGCTCGATGAACCAGACCAAGTCCGCCGCGCAAGTGGTGTTCGACATGATCGACGAGTTCATCGAGACAGTGCAGGCCTTGGGCCACCAACTCGATGTCTGACACGGCGCCGCTTGTCGAGCGCATCCACCAACAGCACCACCGGCATCGACGCCAGCGCCACGGCCCAACCCCACAGCGGAGGGTTGGCCTGCTTCAGCTGGCGGGCGATCGGGTCCACAAACACGACCGTCAGCGCGAACGCCAACTCGATCACCCCGGTGTAGATCAGCAACCGGTTCGATGTCCACCCCAACTGCCCGGGACGACGCGTGGAGCTACGACACGCTGAGGCGTTGGCCTTCTGCCCGAACACCACGGTGAGGAACGCTGCACCCGAGGCTGCCGCGAGGCCGTGGGCATTCGGCCACGGCTGGTTCGGGCCCCACCCCTCGGCCCACATCGACACGATGAACGCCAGCATCGACATCGTCGCGATCGTCGGGCCCAACAGCCCGAACGCCCGGCGCACGACGGTGGCGTTCATCAGCCGACCGGCGACCGGTGGACCCTCGATGAGGTGTGTGCTGGGGGGCTCGGCACCCAGTGCCACGGCTGACAGCGTGTCGGTACCGATGTCGAGCGCCAGGATCTGCAACACACCGAGCGCCAACGGAAAGCGACCGCCCGACAGCACCCACACGAGGAACGGAGTCAACTCCGCCACGTTGTCGGTGAGGTGATACGTGAGGAATCTGCGCAGGTTCACGTACGTCGCGCGGCCCTGTTCGATACCGGCGACGATGCTCGCGAAGTGGTCATCGAGCAACACCAGATCGGCCGCCTCGCGAGCGACATCGGTACCCGAGAGGCCCATCGCGATTCCGATGTCGGCCTCGTGCAGGGCCGGCGCATCGTTCACACCGTCGCCGGTCATCGCCACCACATGGCCACGAGCGCGCAACGCGCGAGCGATGCGCAGTTTGTCCTCAGGCGAGACGCGGGCGATGACCACCCCGTCGTGGTCGAGCAGCGCGCCGAGTTCCGCGAGGTCGTTGGGCAGTTCCGCACCGATGAGCACGGGATCATCGGGCCAGCGCAACCCGACCTCAGTTGCGATCGCCGCTGCCGTCTCCGGATGATCGCCGGTAACCATCGCGATCTTCACCCGCGCAGATCGACAGGCGGCGATCGCCGCGTGCACATCGGGCCGAGGCGGATCCTGTAGACCCAGCAGACCCAGCAGATGCAGGTCGCGCTCGGCATCCTCCGCATCCGTCACGGCGACGCCGAGGTGTCGGCGATGCGCAACCGCCAAGACGCGCAGGCCGCGCGTCGTCATCGCCCCCACCGCTGCGTCAGCCCCGTCAATCACCGCACACAACGGCAGCAACTGATCCGGCGCACCCTTCACCACCACCTCACCGTCGATCACCACCGACATCCGTCGGCGCCGCGGATCGAACGGGAAGCGCGCGCTCTCAGGGCGTTGCGTGCGATCGGACTCGGTGTCGATTCCCAGGCGATGGGCGAATGCGTCGACCGCGGCCTCCATCGGGTCGCCGTGCGCCAACCACTTCCCTTCCTTCTCGAACGCGTACCCAGTTGCGCAGCGGGCGCCGGCGAGGGCCAGGGCAGCGATCACCTGGCGATCACCGGTCGTAGCCACATCCGCCGTCGGCCCATAGCCGAGGCCGTTGACCACTGCCTCGCCGGCGGGCGTCCATGCGGCGACGACCGTCATCTGGTTCATCGTCAACGTGCCCGTCTTATCCGTGCAGATGAATGTGGTCGACCCCAGCGTCTCCACGGCCTCCAGCGTGCGCACCAGAACATTGCGTTTGGCCATCTGCTCCGCGCCCCACGCCAGTGCGAGCGTCACCGTCGGCAGCAGCGCTTCGGGTACCAGTGCCACCGTGACACCGATGGCGAACACGAAGCCATCCTTGGCGCTGTTGCCCAGCAGCATCGACACGCCGAAGAACAACCCGCCCAGTCCGAGAGCCATGAACGCCACCATGCGCACCACGACTGCGAGACCGAGCGTCAGTGGAGTCTTCGGCTTCGCCGTGGCGGTGGTGAGTTGCGCAATCGCCGCCAACCGCGATGCAGCACCCACTGCCATCACCACTGCCTCGGCAGTTCCTTCCACCACGAATGTGCCGGCGTGCATCGTGTCGCCGACCGTGATCGTCGTCGGCGTGCTCTCCCCGGTCAGCAACGAGGTGTCCAGCAGCAACCCGTTGGCCAGCACCGTCTCCGCGTCAGCGGGAATCCGATCTCCACCTTCGACCAACAACCGATCACCCAACACCACGTCTGCTGCGTCGACGGTCTGTGCGCGACCATCACGACGTACGGTGACGCGGGTCGGTAAGAGGGCTCGCAAACGCTCAGCGGCTTTGTCCGCGCGGTTCTCTTGCACGAAGGAGAACACGGCGTTGATCAGAATCACGCCGAAGATCGCGATCCCCAACTGGGGCATGCCACCGATCACTGCCAGCACACCAGCAACCCACAGCATCAGCGCGAAGAAGTGCACCAGTTCGCCCACGAACCGACGCAAGAGCGACGGCCTGCCCACCGTGGGCAGCAGGTTCGGGCCGTCCCGTTCGCGACGCAGCGTCGCCTCCACCGAGCTCAGGCCGTTGTCCATCTGTTGAGTGCACCACGGATTCGCTGCCGGGGAAAGGGCACACGGTCCTCCCCACCCCCGCCACTTGTCCCGCTTCGTGTCCCACTTTGGCCACGGCGCTCCGTGGCCGATGTGGGACACGAAGGCCTGGGTGGGGGGCCTGGGTGGGGGGCCTGGGTGGGGGACGTGGGTGGGGGGTGCTTGCCTGGAGGCCTCGAATGTGGGAGGTTGACAGACATGTCAACTGGGGGCAATGGAAGGCTGGCGGGGCGCGTCGCGATCGTCACCGGCGCGGGTCGAGGGATCGGCCGCGCCATCGCATTGGAGTACGCCCGCGAGGGTGCGAACGTCATGGTCGCTTCGCGTTCACGAGGCACGGTCGAGCAAGTCGTCGACGAGATCCTCAACACCGGCGGCACCGCGTTGGGTATCACGTGCGATGTGGGCGTGCGCGAAGAGGTCGACGCGATGGTCGCCACGACGATCGAGCGCTTCGGCGGAGTCGACATCTTGGTGAACAACGCTCAGGGTTTCGGCACAGCCGACAAGCCCGAGGCGTCGCCCGGCTTCATCCCACTGGAATCGTTCCCCGACGACACCTGGGACTACACGTTCCAGACCGGACTCAAGGGCACGCTGTACGGGATGCAAGCGGTGTTCCCGCACATGCGCGAACACGGCGGCAAGATCATCAATTTCGGCAGCGGCAATGGTGTCACTGCGATGAAGGGCACGGCCGCATACAACGCCAACAAGGAGGGCATACGCGCGCTCACCCGCACGGGCGCCAACGAATGGGGCCGGTACAGCATCTACGTCAACTGCCTGGTGCCCACGATCGTCACTGATTCAGCAAAGGCATACTTCGACGCCCGACCGGGCAGTGAAGCGAAGTTAGCGGGCACGATTCCGCTGAAGCGCTGGGGCGAGGTCGACCGCGACATCGGCCCGGTTGCAGTGTTCCTCGGCTGCGCCGACTCCGATTTCATCACTGGTCAGACGTTGCACGTCGACGGTGGCCAGATTCTGCACGCCTGAGACGACGAGGAACCACAGATGAACACCGGACTGGACGGCAAGGCCGTCATCATCACTGGCGCAGGTTCCGGCATTGGCCGTGCCAGCGCGCAACACTTCGCTCGCGAGGGTGCCCTCGTAGCCGTGGCCGATGTCCGTCTGCACAAGGCGCAGCAGACCGTCGATCTGCTGGCCGCCGAAGGTCACCACTCGATTGCGATCGAAGTCGATGTGTCGGAACCCGTCCAGGTCGAGCAGATGGTGAACGACACCATCGCTGCATTCGGGCGACTCGACGTGCTGTTCAACAACGCGGCCACGGTGCGCGTCGGCAACGCGGTCGAACTCACGGTCGACGATTGGGACATCGTCTGGCGCACCAACGTGTCATCGGTGTTCCTCGGTGCCAAGTACGCCGTGCCGCACATGCCTGCGGGTAGCTGCATCATCTCCACGGCATCGCTGTCTGGCCTCGCCGCCGACGCCGGGCTGATCTCCTACAACGCCACCAAGGCCGCCGTGATCAACCTCACGCGCACGATGGCGGTCGACTTCGGACCGTTGGGCATCCGCGTCAACTGCATCTGCCCCGGGGTCACCATGACCCCGGCGATGAAGGGCTTCATGTCCGACGAGCGACTGCGCGATCTCGTCCTGGCCGCCACGCCGTCGGCTCGTCTGGGTGAACCCGAGGACATCGCCAGCGCCGCCGTGTGGTTGGCCAGCGATCAGGCGGCGTTCGTCAACGGTCAGCCGATCGTGGTGGATGGTGGCCTCACGATTCAGAACGGGTTCTCGCTCATGCAGCAGGCGCGGGGTCTTGATCCGGGCTGACAGCAGCCAGCTGACCTGCGGCCCTGTCCGTGGCCCGGCAACCGCGGTACCGTCAAGTGCGCGGCACGAACTCGCCGCACTCGATGGGAGCAACGCCATGAACGCTCAGAAGAAGATCCTGGTCGGTATCGATGGTTCGGAGAACTCGCTGCGCGCATTGCGGTGGGCGCTCGCCGAGGCCCGTGTTCGTGGCGACGCAGTCGAACTCGTTCACAGTTGGCACTTCCCCTACGTCGCCGATCCCACCGGCATGGTGCCCTATCCGGGTACGGCGCTCGAAGAGTGCGGTGAGGCGATCGTCGCCAGTGCGTTGCAGGCGGTCGCCGCCGAGACCGAGGGCATTGCGGTCACCACCCGCATCGAGCAGGGTGCCGGTGCCAGCCCACTCATCGAGGCCAGCCGCGGGGCCGACCTGGTGGTGATCGGTCGCCGTGGTCACGGCGGGTTTCTCACGTTGGTGATGGGCTCGGTGGCGCAGCAAGTCGCTGCGCACGCACACTGCCCGGTGGTAGTCGTCGGCCCCGACTGAGCGTCAGTCGGCGGGCGTCGGAGCGACAGCCGGCGCAACCGTGGGCGACAGCGCCGCCGAGTAGGGCAACCACGTGCCCGCAGTGAAGTCGTACAGCTTGCACGTCTTGGTGGTGCGCAGGTAGTCGCGGCTACGGAACTTCGCGTTCCGCACGACACCCGGATACGCCTCGGAGATCGCCGTGGCGGCAGCCGGGAGCTGGTGGAACGGCAGTCGCTGATCGACGTGGTGCGGCACGTGCACCATGATGTTGTGCATCCACAGGAAGTTGATCACCGGGTTGATGTGCAAGATGGTGGTCGACTCCATCTGCCCACGGAACTGGGTCCATTCCTTGCGGTCCCACCAGCGGATCTCGGGCGCCACGTGGTGTACGTAGACGGCCCAGCCGATCACGTGGATGAACAACAGGAACGGGATGATGAACAGCTTGAACGGCATCCAGATCGCGGTGCCGAGGCCGCCCGTGAGCGCACCGAGCACGATGGAACCGGCGATACAGGCACCAGCCACCGAACCCACCCAGATCTTGTCGCGCTGAATATCGTCGTGGCGCTTACCGGGGGCACTGAACTTCCACATCTTGTTCCACCACACTTCGCGCAGGAAGTAGGCGCCGGAACCGAAACACGACCATTCGAGGCGATGCTGCAGACGGGCCAAGCGGCCCAGTTCGCGGTATTCCTCGACGGTGAGCGGATGCCACACGAAGTCGAAACCCTGGCGGGTGGTGTAGCCGTGATGCACTCGGTTGTGGCCGAGATCCCAGGCAGCTTCAGCGTGCAGCGCCGGCACCATTGCGGCACGGGCGGCGAGACGGTTGGCGCGACGCGAGTCGAACAATGCCTGATGCGACGCGTCGTGACCCAACACGAACAGACCGGCAGCACCGAGACCGGTGAGCGGCCACAGCAACAGCAACGCCCACCACTGGTGAATGAACACGAGTGCGGTCAACGGCACCAGGTAGAGCAGCGCACCTTGCAGCAGGGCGGCGGCGGCCCGGAGCGGTGAGCGGCGGTAACACGATTCGGGAATGTGTGCTCGCACATCGTTCAACGAATGGGTGCGAATGCGGGGCTGCGCAGGTGCATCGATGCTCATCGAGGATCAGTGTACACAACCGACCTACCGGTAGGTAGGCAGGATCTGGCATACTTCTTTCCGGCCCGATACTACCCCTGACCTGCGGGTATCTGACAGACCGCAGCGACCGGCGGGTTATCGAGCCGGCCGCTCCCACACCGCGTCACGTTGAAACAGAGCGCGCAGGTCCTCTTTGCGCACCTTGTTGGTCGCCGTTCGCGGCAACTGTGCGACGACTGTCAGATACCGCGGCAGCATGTACCGGGGTAGTACCTCGCTCAACCGTGCGTGCAGCGCGGCGGGGTCGATGACTGCACCGGTTCGGGGGATCACGGCGATCAGGATCTCCTGACCAGCGACGGGATCTGGCACACCCACCGCGGCACACTCGCCCACCTGCGGGTCGGCGCAGATCGCGGCTTCCAACGCAGTGGATGAGATGTTCTCGCCGAGACGACGGATCGTGTCCTTAATGCGGTCGACGAACTCGAACGAACCGTCCGGCAACCGGCGCAGTGCGTCGCCGGTGTGATACCACCCGTCGACGATGGCGCTCGCCGTGAGGTCATCGCGCCCCAGATATCCCAGCGTGATGAGTGTTCGCACCGGTGGGTGGATCCACAACTCTCCAGCCTCGCCGTCGGCAACGTCGCAGCCGTCCTCACCGACCAGACGGGCGTCGTAGCCGCGCCGCAGAAACCCGCACGTGCGGCCGCCGTCGCTGGGAAACTCGCGACAGACGATCGGGAAACCAGCCTCGGTGCTGCCATAGGCCTCCACCATGTGCACTGCGTACCGGGCGGCGAAACGGTGTGCCAGCGCACGACTGCCACCGGTGAACGCCACCCGCAGTGGGTTGTCGGCATCGTCATCGCGCTCGGGCGCGGCGAGGATCAACCCGGTGTTCACCGTGGCACTGGTGCAGCCAAAGCGGCGGACGTCGCTCCAGAACTCGGAGACCGACGTCTTCTCGCGCAGCACGATGCGGCCGCCGACATCGCTCATCGCCGGGAATGGTGAGCGGGCGGTGACATGGAACATCGGGTGGCTCGTGTACACGACGTCTGCCTCGCTGAACCACGAGCGAGGGATGCGACCGATCGTGGACGAAATCTGCGCCCAACTGATCACCACACCCTTCGACGGACCGGTGGTGCCCGACGTATAGATCACGCACGAGATATCAGTGGGCTGCGGCCAACAGTCGATCTGCGCGGGTTCAACGCCAGCGGTGAACGAGCCATCACGTGGCACCACCACTGTCTCGATACCCGACACGGAAACCGTGCCGGGAAGGTCGGCGTGTTCCGGTCGCACGAAACACCAGCGGGCGTCGGGATCGCGCAGCGCATGTTCCAGGAACGAACCGCGTAGGTCGGGGTTGACCGACACCTCCAACGCCCCGATGGAGCCCGCAGCAATCCACAGTGCAGCAGCATCGATCGAGGCCGGCAGCATTGACATCAGCCGATCTCCGGGGGCGACGCCCGCCTCACGGAGCACCGTGCACCAGCGGCGGATCTCGACCATGAACTCGCCGTAGGTCGTTGACCGCCCAGTGACCTCCTGGAGGAACGGACGGTCGGGCTCGCGCTCGGCCCACCATGCAAGCCGGGCCGGCAGCACCATCGCCGGGTCGAGTCCGATTCCAGCGGGGTCGTCATCAAGCAGGCCGATCACCCGGCGAGTGTAGGTTGCTGGCGTGAGCCCGTCAGCCTCGATCGTCGGTGGCGGGCCTGCAGGTCTCATCGCCGCCGAGGTGCTGGCGGCTGCCGGATGGGCCGTCACTGTCTACGAGCACATGCCCTCGGTGGGCCGCAAACTGCTGCTCGCCGGGCGTAGCGGACTGAACCTCACACACGCCGAACACCTCTCGGATCTGCTCGCCCGGTACGCAGACGCCGAGGTGGTGCAGGCGGCCGTGCGCGAATTCGACCCCACTGCACTGCGCGCATGGAGCGCCGGGCTGGGCGAGACCACCTTCATCGGATCGAGTGGCCGCGTGTTCCCACACTCGACACGAGCGACACCACTGCTGCGCGCATGGTTGGCACGACTCGATGCGCTCGGGGTCCGCATCGCGGTTCGGCACCGTTGGATCGGCTGGGGCGCCGAACCGACCACACCACGCTTTCGACGAGCGGACGGCAGCGAGGTGGAGGTGGCCTCCGATGCAGCGGTCTTCGCCCTCGGTGGGGCAAGTTGGCCGCGAGTGGGTTCGGACGGAGCTTGGGTCGCTGGCTTCCGAGCAGCAGGTGTCGTTGTGCACGAACTGCAACCGGCGAACTGCGGTGCGCTCATCGACTGGACGCCCGAGTTTGCCGAGCGCTGCGCCGGTCAGCCGCTGAAGAACGTCGCCCTCGGCGTCGCCGACACGTGGGTGCGCGGCGATATCACCATCACCACCAGCGGCCTGGAGTCCGGCCCGGTGTATCCACAGACGGCCGCCATTCGCACCAGTGTCGAGCGCACGGGCGCCTGCACAATCGTGGTCGACCTGCAACCCGATCTCGATCAATCGGCGATCCATCAGCGTCTGGCGCGTCGCCGCCCGAAGGAGTCGCTGTCCACCTGGCTACGACGAGCACTCAGCCTCACGCCAGCCGCCATCGGAGTGCTGCGCGAGGCAACCGGCAACGACGTGCCGTCCGACCCCGAGTCGCTGGCCCGCCTGGTGAAGGCCGTGCCACTGCTGGTGCGCGGCGTCTCGCCGATCGCGCGGGCAATCTCGTCGGCAGGCGGTATCGCGCTCACGGAGGTCGACGAGCACTTGATGCTGCGACGTCTCCCCGGGGTGTTCGTCGCCGGGGAAATGCTGGACTGGGAGGCACCCACCGGCGGTTATCTGCTGCAGGCGTCGTTCAGCACCGGCGTCGCTGCGGCGCACGGGGCGATCGCCCGTCAGGCCTTGGGTGGCGACGCCAGATAGATCTTCTGCGTCATCTCCTGCAGATGGCTGTAGATCTCGCGCAGAGCGTCGCGATCGGTTCGTTCCGCGCGGTGCTGCGCGCCGACCAACACCGCCACCGCCAGGCGACCCAGCAACGATGCAACATCGGCGGGTACACCGACCTCCTGATACGCGGCCGCCACCATCCGCTCGCGGGCAGCATCGACCTTCTCGCGCACACTCCACGCCTCGCTGTCAGTGCGCGACCAGGCCCGGATCGCGACCTCCGCTTCGTGGTTCATGGCGATACCCAGTTCGCGGATCACATCGAGGCGCCGAACCGGGTTGGGTTCGGAAGCCGCCGCGCTGAGCAGTTGCAGTTCGCCCTCGGCCGCCCAGTGCGCGAGCAGTTGCGAGCGGAAGTCCTCGACCCCACGGAAGTGGTGGTAAAAGCTGCCCTTGGTGACCCCGAGCTCACCACACAACCGGGCGATGGTGACCGCGCCGACGCCGCCCGTTGCCAGCAACGCCATCCCGGTATCGAAGTAATCCTGAGGGCTGCGCGACTCCACTCGCCCACCATACCCTGTGGTATGTTGCGGTCACCCTCTAGGCGCGGAGCTACACACCATGACGAATTCGACCGATCTCACCCTGGAACAGTGCGGACAGTCGTTCCTCACCGGTGCGATGTTCACCGACGAACACCACTTCCACGCCGTCACCACGAAGCTGCGCAAGGAATCACCGGTGCACTGGGTGGAGCACCCCGACTTCAACCCGTTCTGGGTGCTCACCAAGCACGCCGATGTGCTCGATGTGGAACTGCACCCCAACGAGTTCCTGAACGCGCCGCGCGCGATTCTGGGGAACAAGGAGGCCGACTCGATGCGCGAGATGCAGGGGCACCTCGTCAAGTCGCTGGTGCAGATGGACGACCCCGAGCACCGCAACCACCGCAACCTCACCGCCGACTGGTTCTTGCCGAAGAACCTGGCGACACTCGACGGTCGCCTCAAGGAACTCGCCGACCGCTACATCGACAAGATGGTCGCGATGGGCGGCCAGTGCGACTTCGCCAGCGATATCGCGATGCAGTACCCGCTGTACGTGATCCTCGCGATCCTCGGCCTGCCAGAGAGCGACTACAACCGCATGCTGCGCCTCACACAGGAACTGTTCGGCGCCGAGGACGACGAGTTCAAACGTGACGACGACGCCCTCGCCAGCATCCTGCAAACCGTCGCCGACTTCGTCGCCTACTTCGACGCGCTTACTGAGGATCGCAGGACGAACCCCACCTCCGACCTCGCGTCGGTGATCGCCAACGGCATGGTCAACGGCGAACCGATCGGTCACAAGGAACAGTTGGGCTACTACATCATCGCGGCCACCGCCGGCCACGACACCACCTCGAACGCCATGGGTGGCGCGATGAAGGCGCTGATCGAAAATCCGGATCAGTTGGCCCGCCTGCAGGCGAACCCGTCGCTGATGACCGTGGCAGTCGACGAGATGATCCGCTGGACATCACCGGTGAAGCACTTCATGCGTACTGCCACGGTCGATTACGAGATCCGTGGCACCACGATCAAGGCCGGTCAGGACGTACTGCTGTCCTACTGGGCCGCCAACCGTGACGAGGACGTGTTCGACGACCCGTTCAAGTTCGACATCGGCCGCGCCCCCAACAAACACCTCGCCTTCGGGTTCGGTGTGCACTACTGCCTCGGCGCAATGCTCGCCCGCATGGAACTCAAGGCGCTGTTCGGCGCGCTGCTGCCCCGGCTCAAGAGCATCGAGTTGGCCGGCACCCCGCAGCTCACCAAGAGCACGTTCGTCAGCGGTGTGAAGCACCTCCCGATCCGCTACGAGATCGTCTAGCACCGAGCACGGCATGCGAATGCGCTAGCAATAGCGCCATGAATGTCGGTTTCATCGGACTTGGAAATCAAGGTTTGCCCATCGCCCAGCGCATTCTCGCGGGCGGCCATCACTTGCACGTGTGGGGTCGACGCGAGACCAGCGTCGCTCCGTTTGTCGGCACCACTGCCACGATCGTCGGCTCACCCGCCGCAATGGGGTTCCTGTGCGAGATCGTCTGCGTGTGCGTCCTCGACGACGAGGCCGTGCGCGATGTCGTCTTCCATCAGGGTCTGCTGGCCGCGATGCACGAGAACTCAGTGCTCGCGATCCACTCCACGATCTCACCTGCCTTGGTACGTCAGATCGCCGAAGCCGCCGACGACCGCGGTGTGCACGTGCTCGACGCACCCGTAAGCGGCGGATCGGTGGGTGCCGCTGCCGGCACGATGGCAGTGATGGTGGGTGGCGCGAGCGCTGCCTTGGAACAGGCGCTGCCGGTGTTCCAGACGTTCGCGAGCGCGGTTCGCCGCGTCGGCGAGGTCGGTGCCGGGCAGCTCTGCAAGTTGGTGAACAACTGCCTGTTCACCGCGAACGTCGGCCTGGCCCTCGACGCCATCGCGGTCGGCGAGTCATTGGGCCTCGATCGCGAGGCGCTCACTGCGATGCTGCAGGCCGGCAGTGCCGCGAGCTTCGCCCTTGGGGTGGCGCCACACATGATGAACCCGGCAAGCGCGGCCCACGCCGGTGGTCTGCTCGACAAGGACGTCAGCCTGCTGGAGCACCAGACCGAGGCGCTAGGGCGCGCAGCGTCCACGATGCAGATCACCGCTCGCGCCACCGTGCAGGAGATCCTGCGCCACGCCCAGTAGGCGCAACGCAGGAGCCTGTGGTTCAGGCCTGCTTGGCCTCGTTCATCATTGTCAGCAGTTGCGACGGCCCCAGCGGGAACGCCGTGGGGTGCACACCGAGGTGACGCAATGCATCGTGGATCGCGTTGGCGAGACACGGAGGAGCAGCAATCGCTCCGCCCTCACCCATCCCCTTGAAGCCGGTCTGCCCAGGCGCGAGCGTCACGATGTGACCGACCTCGATATCGGGCACTTCCGGAGCCGTCGGGATCAGGTAGTCGAGGAACGTGGTGGCCAACGGGTTGCCATCCTCGTCGTAGATCATGTTCTCGAACAGCACACCGCCGATCCCCTGCACCACGCCACCAGCGATCTGACCTTCGACCACCATCGGGTTCACCATCCGGCCGCAATCCTCCGAGACGATGTAGCGCAGGATCTTGGTCATCCCCGTCTCGGGGTCGATCTCCACCGTGCATACGTGCGTGGCGTTCGACCACGTGTACTGACCGGCAGGCTGGAAGCGGGCCGTGACCTCGAGGCCCATCTCCATACCCGGGGGCAGCATCTCGGGCATCTGGTAGGCGACGGGAGCGATCATCGCGAACGGCAACGCCTTGGCGGGCGTGCCCTTCACCGACACGACACCGGCGTTGACCTCCATGTCGTCGGGCGAAGCCTCCAGCATGTGCGCTGCAATCTGGACGATCTTGTCCTTCATCTTCAGCGCCGCATTCATCGCGGCACCACCGGCAACGACTGCGCTACGACTGCCACCAGTGCCCGGCCCCGTAGGGCTGGACTCGGTGTTGCCCTGCACCAGCAGCACATCCTCGATGTTGCACCCGAGGTGCTCAGCGACGATCTGCGGGATCGTGGTCTCCAGGCTCTGACCATGGTTGCCGGTGGACATGGCGACGATGACCTTGCCGCTGTTGTCCATCCGCATGATCGCCTGGTCGCTGGACAGGATGCCAAAGGCAACGGCCGACGGCTCGATGTAGATCGCGACACCCATGCCGAGCAGACGACCCTCGGCGCGGGCGTCGGCCTGCATCGTGCGGAAGGCCGCCACGTCGAGCATCTCGAGCGCTTGCTCAAGTGTCTCCGATGGCGTGACCGAGTCATAGACCATGGTGGTGCACGTGGTGTACGGCAGGTCGTCGGCGTGGATCACGTTGCGACGGCGGATCTCGATCGGGTCGATGCCCAACTCGTAGGCGATGTGATCCATCATCTGTTCGCGCGCGACGGTCTCCATCATCCACGGGCCGCGGTAGGCAGCTTTGCCAACGGTGTTGGTGTAGACCGACGATCCACCAGGAAGCACGACCGGGAACTTGTACGGCCCCGGGAACACGGCGCCAGCCATACCGGCAGTAGAGCCGGCCGATGCGGGATAGGCGCCGATGTCCTCCCAGAAGAAGACTTTTGCCCCGAGCAACACACCTTCATCGGTGACTGCGAACGTGACGTCAATGATCTCTTCGCGACCCTGGTTGGCGGCCATCAGGCTCTCGCGTCGATCTTCCGTCCACTTGATCGGCGCTTCGCCAAACAGGTGAGCAGCCATGACCACCGCGGCTTCATCGCGGGTCATCATCATCTTCTGGCCGAAGCCGCCGCCGACGTCGTTGGCAACCACCTTCACGCGGTGCTCCGGCACACCGGTGAGGCGCGACGAGGTGGCTTTCCACTCACTCACACTCTGGGTCGCAGCCCAGATCTGCAGATCGCCCACGTACTGGTCGTAGTGCACGATGATGCCGCGTGGCTCCATCGGCACGTTGGTCGCACGACATTGGCTGAAGCGACGGGTGAACACGTGGGGTGCGCCGGCGAACAAGGCATCGACCTCGGGCCCCTCCGGCAGCGGGAACTCCTGGCCGACGTTGGTGGTCGTTCCGGGGTGCACACGTTGATCGGTGTCGATGGCGGTCTCCCAGCCGACGATGGCTTGTTGCACATCGATCTCCACCTCCACCAGATCGGCAGCGTCCTCTGCGATGTAGCGGTTCTCAGCGATGATCAGCACGATCGGGTCGCCCACGAAGCGCACATCGCCACCGGCCAACGGCGTGAGCGGTGCGTACGGCGTCTGGCCACCCAACTCGGGCGGCGGGCCCATCATCGTGTGCCAGAACATGCCGACGCGCGGGTTCAGATCTGCACCGGTGTAGATCGCCCGCACACCCGGCAACGCGAGCGCCGCCGAGGTGTCGATGCTGACGATGGTGCCGCGAGCGACGTTCGAACGCACGAATGCCACGTGCAACATGCCGGGCAGTTGCACATCGTCGACGTAGCGCCCGTGGCCCGACAGCAGCCGCGGATCCTCGAGTCGCTTGACGGCCTGGCCGACGTACCGGCCTGCACTGATCGTGGATGCCATCAGTGATCACTCCCATCGGCTGCGTTGGCGGGCACCGGCAGGCCAGCGGCCGTGCGGGCGGCGTTGATGATCCCCCGGTAGCCGGTGCACCGGCACAGGTTGCCCGACAGCGCGATCTTTAGATCGTCATCGGTGGGGTTCGGGTGGTCGTCCAGGTATGAGGTCATCGAGACCACGAAACCTGGGGTGCAGAAACCGCACTGCAGACCGTGACAGTCCTGCATCGCCTGTTGGAACGGGTTCAGCGTGCCATCGGTGGGCGTGACGCCCTCCACCGTGACGACCTTCGACCCGTCCACCTGAACGGCGAACAACAGGCACGCCCGCACCGCTGCCCCGTCGACCATCACCGTGCATGCGCCGCACGCACCGTGCTCGCAGCCGACGTGCGTGCCGGTGAGGTGCAGATCCTCGCGGAGCACATCGGAGAGCAACTTGCGCGGCTCCACCAACACCTTGTGGTCGCGGCCATTGACGTTCAGTTTCACCACTACTTCGTCGCTCACGACCGGGCCTCCTTGAGTGCTGCTTCGATTGCCCGACGCACGATGACCGCAGTCACCTGAGTGCGATAGGCGCCACTGGCGTGGATGTCGTCAACTGGCGAGATATGGCTCGCAGCGACCTTGCCGGCCTCTGCGGCATCGGCGCCCGAGAGCAGTGCTGCCTCGGCAGCACTCGCCCGCAACGGGGTGGGACCAACACCGAACAGGCCGATCGTGGCTTTCGTGACCGTGTCGCCGCTGACCTGCACACCGACCACCGCGCCGGCGAGGGCGAAGTCGCCGTGGCGGCGAGTGAGTTCTTCGACAGCGAACCCGCTGCCCGGGCCCCACACGGGGAACTCGACGGCGGAGAGGATCTCATCGTCTGCCAACGCGGTCTGCCAAGTGGAGACGAAGAAGTCGGCGGCAGCGATCTTGCGAGTGCCGCCGGGGCCGGCCGCCTCGATCGTGGCATCGAGCGCCAACGCGACTGCAGGCAGTTCACTGGCCGGGTCGGCGTGAGCGATGGAACCGCCGACCGTGCCGCGGTTGCGAATCTGGAAGTGACCGATGTGCGGCAGGGCCTTCGAGAGCAGCGGCACCGACGCAGCAACGTCGGCGCTGTGCTCCGCGACGGCCTGGCGCACAATGGCACCAACACGTAGATGGCCGTTGACACGCTCGATCGCTGACAACCCATCGACCTTGTTCAGGTCGACGAGATGCTCGAACGATGCGAGCCGCAAAGAGAGCATCGGCACGAGACTCTGCCCTCCGGCCAGGACCTTGGCACCGTCTCCATGCTCAGCGAGCAGGGCGGTGGCTTCCTCGACGCGCGTTGGCGCGTGGTAGTTGAACGAACTCGGTTTCACGTCGTTACCCCCAGGCCTGGGAATATAGTGCAGTATTCAGCACCGGGTGCCATTCGTCACATCCGGCACTCGTGAGACAAGGGGAACAGCCATGGGTTCAGTCGCCGGCAAGGTCGCATTCATCACTGGCGTGGCACGTGGTCAAGGCCGCGCCCACGCGGTCCGGCTCGCGTCGGAGGGCGCCGACATCATCGGCCTCGACATCTGCGCCGACCTCGAATCCATGGACTACCCGAATGCCACGCTCGACGACCTCACCGAGACCAAGCGCCTCGTCGAGGCCACCGGACGTCGCATGATCGCCCGCCAGGCCGACGTGCGCTACTACGACCAGGTCGAGGCCGTGTTCGAAGAGGGTTTCGCCGAGTTCGGTCGCATCGACATCGTGCTCGCCAACGCTGGCGTCATCCGCCTCGCCAGCGAGGCCAACCCGCAGCTCGAGTGGGACGAGATCCTCAGCACCAACCTCACCGGTGTGTGGAACGCATGCCGCGTCACGATTCCGAAGATGATCGAGTGCGGCAACGGCGGAGCGATCGTCATGACCAGCTCCACCGCCGGCATCAAGGCACCGGCCACGATGCTCGCCGGCGGACAGGCCTATTCAGCCTCGAAGCACGGCATGATCGGGCTGATGCGCACCTGGGCCCGCGAGCTGGCGCAGTACAGCATCCGCGTCAACACCATCCACCCCACGGGCGTGCTCACGGGCATGACCCAGAACGAGACCATGGCCGCGATGTTCGCCGACCCGACCGCGATGACGGCAACGATGCAGAACGCGCTGCCGGTGCAGATCCTCGAGGCCACCGACATCGCCGACTTCGTCGAGTTCCTCGTCAGCGATCGTGGCCGCTACATCACCGGCCAGACCCTCGGCGTCGACGCGGGCTTCCTCGTCAACTGATCGGCTTCTGGGAAGGATCCTTCCCAACGCACTCACTGGGAAGGTTGAGTTCCGGAATCCGGAACTCAACCTTCCCAGTTGCGCGGTCAGCCGACGATCTTGCGGGCGCGAAGGTCGGCGATCGCCTCGGCTCCGATCCCCAACCCGGTCAGAATCTCATCGGTCTGCTGACCGGCAAGCACTCCACCCTTGATCGTGAGCGGTGCATCGGACAGGCGCATGAAGCCGTTCATACGCGGGTGATCGTCGAACGTCGGATGGTTCACCGTGGTGATGAAGCCGCACGCCTGACCCAGCTCGCCGAGCAGGTTCGGCTCTGGAGCCTGCTGCGAGATCGCAACGCACGAGACATTCGCGGCACGCAGCTCGTGCTCCCATTGCTCATCCGTACGAGTGGCGAACACACCCTCCAGCACCTCGCCCAGCGCGGCATCGTTGTGCCGACGACCGGCCACCGTGGTGAAGCGATGATCCGCTGAGAGGTCGATGTACGGCTGCAGCGCTAGCACCAGGTCGGCCCACTCCGACTCGATCGGGGCCGCGAGGAACACGAAGCCTGCCGACGCCCGATAGACGCGGTACACGGCGTTGATTCCCTTCAACTCCGGGTCGGGGTTCAGGCGCGGCATACAACCCGGGTACTCCACGATCTGCTCCGACATCGCGTGGGCGCCCGTGTTGAGCATCGTGGTCAGCATCTCCTGGCCACCAGCGCCGCGCTCACGGGCCAGCAGTCCAGTGAGGATTGCCGTCGCCACACCCAGCGCGGCGAAGCCATCAGCCTGCGCGGACGAGGTCATCGCGCCGACGGTGAGCAGCCGCGCGGCCTGCTGAATTTCCTCCAGCGTGAGGTCGGCACGTTCAGGTGCGAGACCCGCCGTGTTCGCCAGTGGGATGCCGACCGCCGCGCCGATACTGGGCGCGTACGCCGGCCGCTGACCGTACGGCAGATTCGTGCCGTATCCCGGTGCGTTGAGGTACACGACGTCCGGACGGATTGCCTTGACCTTCTCGTAGCCGAAGCCCAACCGTTCGGCCACACCTGCACGGAAGGCCTGCACGACGACATCAGCCGAAGCGATCAGGCCGTACACGATCTGGCGGCCTTCGTCCGTCTGCAGATCAACGCACAGACTCTCTTTCCCCTGCATCACCGCTGCGCCGCCCGCCTCGGGGAACGGGATCAGCATGCGGATGCCGTCGCCCTCAAGCTCTTCGATATGGACCACGTGCGCACCGAGATCGGCGAGCATGCGCGTCGCGTTCGGAGCGGCAAACATCGTCCCGAACTCCACGATGCTGACGCCATCGAGCAGCGGTCGCGCGGGCGCATGCAGGACGGACGCCACCGGGGCGTCCGGAGTCGACCACGCGGCCTGATCTGCGGACATGGTGCCGAGACGCGGCGCAGACTTCCCGAGCTGGGCGGGCGTGTTGTACATCCGCACGATCGGAGCAGGCTGGTGTACGGGACCGCGCTCATCGTCGACGATGTCGGCGACCATGCCGTCGGCGACCAGTTGCGGATGGTCGAGCACGCGCTGGCCGATGCGGAACTGTTCGGCGAAGACGTTGGGGTCCTCGTCAAAGACCTGCTGCCATTCGGCCAACGTCTTGGTGCGGGCCGCCTCGTGCATCAGTGACCAGAGTTCGAGACGGCGCGCCTGATCCTCGAACACCGGAAGTCCGGCCCACTTCGGATCGGTGAACATCCAGTCGAGGCCGAGTGCCTTCATCGCCGCCTGGAACAGGCGCGGGGACACTGAGGCGAATTGCAGCCAACGACCGTCCTTGGTGAGCGCCACGAGCAACAAGAACGGGAACGCTCCCACAGGGACGTCATCGTCATCGAAGTTGTTCACACGCGTATACGCGTCTGGCCACCGCTGATCGATGAGGTACTCGAACCAACTCCAAGTGTCGAGCGTGGGATAGGCCTGCGCCATGGACGTCTCGACATGCTGCCCGACACCAGTGTGCTCACGTGCGTACAGCGACGCCAGCGCACCATGCAACGCCACTTGGCTGGCCGGGAACGAGCACCACGGCACCGACACGTACGGGGGTGCATCGATCGGCGACATGCGCCGGAACGCCTGCATGACGCCGAGCTTCGCGTGCACCAACGGCTCGTAGTCCTTGAGATCGACGTACGGTCCGACGCTGCCGAACGACGACACCGACACGTAGACGAGACGCGGGTTGACGGCCTTCAGCGCCGCGTAGCCCAGGCCCCACTGATCGAGCGAGCCCGGCCGGTTGGTCTCGATGAACACATCGGCACCCTCGGCGAGCGTGCGCACCACCGCACGGTCGGCTTCGACACGCAGATCGGCGACGAGGCTCTGCTTGCCACGACCCCAGAACGGAAACGCCGATTCCTCACGAATGCGAGCGCCACCCGGCGGCTCCACCCAGATGACCTCAGCACCGAAATCGGCGAACAGTTGGCTGATCTGCGCGCCGATGCGGTGCGGCGACAGGTCGAGCACTCGCAAACCCTGCAATGCAGTCATGTCAGTTCAACTCCTCGATCATTTCCTCAGCCTGGATGACCGAGCCGGTGTACTGCATCGGGTCGTCACACATGGCCATGTGGCACAGCACCTTCGTGGGAATGGTGATCGAGATCGAGGCGCTGGCATCGACACCCTTCTGCTCCATCAGGTCGACCATCTCGGTACGCACGAAGCCGGGGTTGACGTTGACAATAGAGATGCCCATCCGCTTGAGCTCACCGGACACCAGGTTGCAGAACGTGTCGAGCGCCGACTTGCTGGAGGGGTACGCCAGCGGCACGGGGATACCCGGGGCCGGTTCGTAGTCCACGCCACCGTGGTGGCCGGTGGTGACGTTGATGACTCGCCCTCCGCCGAGCGCGGCCATGACCGGGGCGACGGCCTTGGTGAGCGTGAATGGTGCGTTCAGGTTGACATCGAACTGCTGCTGCCAGTCCGTACGACTGAGTTCCAGCAGCGGCGCACCCCATGCGCGGCCGGAGGTGGCCGCGGCGTTGTTCACCAACACATCGATCCGGCCGAATGCCTCCAGGGTCGTCGCCACCAGACGCAGCAGGTCGTCCTCGCTGCCCATATCGGCCTGCACTGCGAGTGCCGTGCCGCCGACGGCTTCGATGGCCGCGACCGTCTCGCCGATCGTGCCCGGCAGGCTCTTGCGCTGCTCGACCGTACGTGCCGCCACCACCACGGTGGCGCCACGCCGCCCGAGTTCGATCGCGACCTGCTTACCGATCCCGCGACTGGCACCGGTGACGATCACGACCTTGCCCAGCATGTCGTTGCTCACAGCGACTCCCCTCCAGCGGGGTCCCCCGACCCCGACCAGGTGAAGCTAGTCCACCGGGAGATCACGTGAGAATATCGTTCTCGCTCACAGCTTCTCGCTTGATCACCCGGCGTCCTACAGTGCTCACACGTTGTCCTGGGGGTTCGTCATGTCGATTCGTGTCGTGTGTGTGGGGACTGGTCTCGTCGGTCAGCAGGGCATCATGGCCGTGCTCGACCACCCCGACACCGAGTTGGTGGCGGTCGTCGTGCACAGCGACGACAAGGTCGGGCGCGATGCCGGCGAGTTGGTCGGGCGCCCACCGATCGGGTTGGTGGCGATCCAGTCGCTGGAGGAGGCGCTCGCCCTAGAACCAGCCGTGGTCGCCTACTTCAACACCACCCACGGTCGGTTGAAGGCGACGATCGAAGAGTTCGCGATGATCCTCGCCAGCGGCGCGAACATCGTCACCACTTCGGTCGGAGCCCTGATCAACCCGGCAGGCGCACGACCCGACGTGCTGGCCAAGCTGAACGCCGCGTGCCAAGAGGGAGGCACCACGCTGTTCTCCACCGGCATCGACCCGGGCGTGTTCAGCGACTTCATGCCGATCGTCCTCAGCGGCTGCGGTCGCCGCATCGACGGCATCCGCATCTTCGAGATGGCCACCTACGAGTCGGGCCAGCAGAGCGACATGGTCGCGTTCGAACAGGTCGGTTTCGGCCTGCCGACCAACACGGTCACGCCACTGGTGCATCCCGACGGCCTGCGCGTCACGTGGGGGAACGCGATCTCGATGATGGCGGAGCAACTCGGCGTCACGCTGGACGAGATCGCCGTCAGCCACGAGATGCTGCCCTCCCCCGAGACGTTCGAGTACCAGGGCCGCGTCATCGAACAGGGCACCATCGCCGGAATGCGCTTCGAGATCGCTGGCATGAAGGACGGCAAGAACCTGATCTCGGTCGCCCATGTCACCCGCGCCCGCCACGATTTGGCACCTAATTGGCCGCGGCCGCTCCGCGGTGACGGGTACCGCATCATCATCGAGGGCGAACCGCGACTCGACTGCGAGCTCGAGTTCTCCAGCGAGACCGGCGGGCACCTCACGGGCGGCTGGGCGATCACTGCCATGCGGGCGATCAACGCGATCCCGTCGGTGGTGGCGGCCGAACCCGGTGTGAAGTCGGTGTTTGATCTGCCGGTGATCACCGGCCGCGGCCGCTTCGGCTGAACGAGATGCTCCGACGAACCCTCTGAGACAATTTGACCCACAACACGACAGGAGACAAACTCACGCCATGACGGACGTCCTCAACGACCCACAGCCCTTCCGTAGCGCTGCGCCGCTACAACTCGACCGCGCGCTCGGCTGGAAGTACTTCACCGAGCCCGGCGAGGTCTACGAGCGCGATGGCGTCTGGTACCTCACCAGCATCGCGGCGATCCGCTTCGCCCATCAGCACCCCGAGATCTTCAGCTCGGCAAAGGCGTTCGAGTCGCTGGGTAGCCCTGTCCCCCTGATTCCGATTGCGGTCGACCCGCCGGCGCAGATCCGCTACCGGCGCATCCTCGATCCGATGTTCGCGCCGCGCGTCGTCACCCCGCTCGAACCGGAGCTACGTCGCCAGGTGCGCGAACTCGTCGACGCGTTCAAGCACCGCGGTGAATGCGAAGTCGTCCGCGACCTCGGCTCGCTGTATCCGACGAGCGTGATCCTCACCCTGTTCGGTATGCCGTTGAAGGACCGCGACACGTTCATCGAATGGACCGAGGCCATCATTCAGGCCTCGGGGATGAACCCCGCCGACATGGACGAGCAGCAGGTCAACGCGGCCATGAACCTGTTCGGTTACCTGCAGGGCTACATCACCGAGAAGCGCGCCAACCCCAGCAACGACTCGCTCAGCGCAGTGCTGGCGCTGACAGGCGACGACGCCTGGACGGACGAGGAAGTGCTCGGCCTGTGCTTCCTGTTCGTGATCGCCGGTCTCGACACGGTCACCGCCTCGATCTCGTTCCTGCTGTATCACTTGGCCCAGCGACCCGAACTGCAGCGCCAGGTCCGAGACAACCCCGACCTCGGCGGCAAGGTGATCGAGGAGATCCTGCGCCTGGAGTTGCCGGCACCGATGACACCCCGAGTGACGCTCTCAGACACCGAGGTGTGCGGGGTCAAGATCCCCGCCGGCGCCTTCGCCTTCCTGGTGCTCGGCTCCGCCAACCGTGAAGAGCGGCCGATCGCCGACGACGTCGACGTCGACAATGCAGACCGTGGCCACCTCTCCTTCGGTGGCGGCATTCACCGCTGCCTCGGCTCGCACCTCGCCCGCCGAGAACTGAAGCTGATGCTGGAGGAGGTCATGAACGCGCTGCCCGAATTCAGCCTGGCTCCAGGCACCCAACCGGCATGCACATGGCCCGCCGGAACGCTGCACCTCAACTCCGTCCACCTCACGTGGGATGCAGGAGCCGTCAAGTGAAGGTCGTCCAGAACCCCGATCTGTGCACCGGCCACGGACGCTGTTACGCCCTCGTCCCCGAACTGTTCGGCGACGACGAGTTCGGCCACGGCTACGTGCTCGGCGACGGCACGCTCGCTCCCGAACAGGTCGCCGCAGCGCAACGAGCCGTCGCCGCCTGTCCCGAACGGGCGATCACGCTGGTCGACGACTGACCCTGCGCCCCAAGCGCGTCGTCACCAATCCCTGATCACGTCGGCAGGTACTTACCGAACGCACCATCGATCACTGCGTCGACGAACTCGCTCGACATCGGCCGACCCTCCGACATTGCCCGGAACTGCAACGGCCCGACGAGGGCTGCCAGCAGGTCGCCGGGCGGTGGCGCACCGGTGAGCTCACCGTCACGGACGGCGCGTTGCACCGCAGCGATCAGCGGCGCCTGCGAGCGCGCCACCAATCGATCGCGCAGCGCCGCCGCTGCTGAGTCGAACTGCACGCGGCTCATCAACGCGGCGGCGAACTGCATGCTCTGGGGCTGACCGAATTCGGTGGCAATACGGCGCAGCTCAGCGCGCAACCATGGCAGGAACGGGCCCGCACTATGGCGGAACAGCGGTGCCTCCACCTCGGCGAGTGCCTCGTAGAGCAGGTCGGCAGCCGTGGGCCAGTGGCGGTACATCGTGGCCCGGCCGACCCCTGCCCGTTCGGCGACGTGTTGATGGGTGACCGCCCCAGCGCCCTCCTCGGCGATCACCTTCGCCGCAGCCGCCAGCACCACGACCCGCGTACGCGCCGACCGAGGGTCGGTGTGAGTGACCGGCGCGGCAGGCGACATACGACAAATCTAGGTCCTCAGCAGGGCGAAGCCGCTGCCAGCGGTGCTGCTCACCACGGTTTCCAGCTATTTGAAAGCGTGACTATCATATTTCGTCGAGGCAACGTACGCTGTGCAGATGACTCCCGCTGCCACCGCCAACAAGATCTGGTCCAACTCCGGCGACTCGCACTTCATCGAGCCCGCCGACCTGTGGCAGACGAGCCTGCCGGCGCACCTCGCCGAGTTGATGCCGCGTAGCGAGAAGGATGCTGACGGCACCCACGAGACCGTGTTCGTCGACGGTCAGAGTTTTCGCCGCAGGCTGCCCGGCGCAGCCCAGTTGGAGTTCTTCGAGAAGTCTGGGCAGGCTCCCGGACACAGCGACGTGTCCAAGCGCCTCCCCGATCTCGACCAGGAGGGCATCTGGGGCGAGGTCGTGTTCCCGTCACTGGGAATGTGGAACTCGATGTTCCGCACACCCGAGGCCGTCCGTGAAGCCAGCAAGGTCAGCAACGACTGGGCACTCGACCAGATCCTGCGCCGCTCACCGCGCCTCGTCCCCACCGCTCAGGTCAGCATGCTGTCCATCCAAGACGCGGTCGACGAGGTCGAGCGCACTGCTCAGATGGGCTTCCGTGCAGTGTTCTTGCCCACCACTCCCCCGGCGATCACTCGCGACTACAACTACGACGACTGGGAGCCGTTCTGGGCCGCCTGCGAAGCCGCCAACATGGTGGTCGCGTTCCACATCGGCACCGACCCGATCGACTACGTCGCCGGCGAACAGGTCGGCGTCAGCTACCGCGGCCCTGGCGGCGCGGTGCTGAACTACACCGAGACCACATTCTCCGGCCAACGCGCGGCGATGAAGATGGTCGCCTCGGGTGCGCTCGATCGTCATCCCGACCTCAAGGTGCTGGTCTCCGAAGGCGGCGCCACGTGGGTGCCGTTCCTGGCCGACCGGATGATGGAGGGGTACCGCCAGCACCAGATGATGGTGCGCCCCAAGCTGAGCCGGTCGCCCAAGGAGATCCTGTTCAGCCAGGTCTACGCCAGCTTCCAGCACGATGAGACGGCGATCGCTGCGTGCACCGCGATGGGCTACCAGAACGTGATGTTCGGCAGCGATTATCCGCACATGGAAGGCACCTTCGGCCACACCCAGGAGACGCTGCACCACCTGTTCGACGGTGTCGGTGCAGCCACCACCTACCGCATCACCCGCGGTGCGTTCCTGGAACTGTTCCCCGAGGTCGGCGAGCCCGCCGCGCTCGTCGCCTAACTCGCCCCCCCAAGTCGGCGTTCAGGTGAGACCTGTCCGGACCTGAACGCCGACGTTGGTATGGGGTCAGGTCAGTTCGCCGTCAGCGACCGCTCGGCGCAGTTCGCGCTTGAGTACCTTGCCGTAGGCGTTGCGCGGCAAGGCGTCGGTGGTGATGTAGCGACGCGGAATCTTGTAGCCGGCGAGCGTCTCACGAGCGAACGCAGTCAGGCCACTGGCGTCGGCTCCGGCTGAGGCGCCATCCTGCGGTACGACCACGGCCACCACGAGTTCGCCCCACAGATCGTCGGGAATGCCGATCACCGCGACCTCCTTGACGCTCGGGTGCTGGGTGAGCACATGCTCGACCTCCACCGCATAGACGTTCGAGCCGCCGCTGATGATCATGTCCTTCGCCCGGTCGAGCAACCAGACGACACCATCGGCGGACATCCGGCCGAGATCGCCCGTGTACAACCAGCCGTCCTTGATGGTCTCCACCGTCGCCTCGGGGCGCTTCCAGTAGCCGGTCATCACCGAGGCGCCAGCGACGACCAGCTCACCCGGCACATCGGGGGCGCACGTGTTGCCCTCGGAGTCCACGATGCGCACTTCGATACCAGGACGTGGGCGACCGGCGCTGCCAAGCATGTCGGGTGTGTGGTCCTGTCGACGCATCACCGTGGCGGTCATCGGCGTCTCGCCCTGACCGTAGAGCTGCACGAACACGGGGCCGAACGTGTCGAGCGCCCGCTGCATCGCCGCCGGTGTGATCGGCGCCCCGCCGTACACGACGTACTGCAGCGTGGGCAACGACACATCTGCCGGGGCCGCTTCAGTGAGCATCACGATCTGGGTGGGCACCAGCCACGTGTTGGTGACACCGACATCGTTGATCAGCTGCAGAATCGCCTTGGGGTCGAAGCTCAACGCGTCGGGAATGATCTGGTGCGCGGCGCGAGCCGTCGCCGCGATGGCATGGAAACCGGCACCGTGGCTCAGCGGAGCAGCATGCAATGTCACGTCGGTCTCGTCCATCGGGGTGAGGTCGGCCAGCCACGACACCGTCACGAAGTTCAGCACTGCGTGCGAGAGTTCGGCACCCTTCGGCCGACCCGTGGTCCCCGAGGTGTAGAAGATCCACGCAGTCGAATCGGGGGCCACGTCGGTCGGCTCGAAGTTCACGACGGGTCGGGCGAGCACCTCGTCGAGATCCTCACCGGCGACCTTCACCACCGTGTATGGCGCGGCACTGGCGCGGGCCACCTCGACATGTGCGGCGTCAGTGATCAGCACCCGCGCCTCACAGTCCTCCACGAGGAACGACAGCTCGTCGACCGTGAGACGCGAGTTGACCGGCACCACCGTGGCACCGGCGCGGAACGCACCGAACATCGCGACCATCAACTCGGGTCGGTTGTCGAGGTACAGCACGATGCGCTGATGCGGTGCGGCACCGATCTCATGCAGCCATTCCGCAAACGCTGCCGTCTGACGATCGAACTCGCGGTAGTCGAGTGTGGTGCCACGCCAGGTGAGGGCCGGACGTTGGGGGTGACACTGCGCGGAGAGACGCAGGAAGGAAGCGATGTTCATCGGGCCTCAGGGGTTCAAGGTGTCAGGGGTTGCAGCGGGACTGGACATGCAGGAGGAACACGGAGCACAACGCTCCGAGATAGGCCATGGCGACGACGTCGAGTGGTTGGCTCGATCGGCGCACCAGGCCGAGGTGACCCCATGCTTCACCACCGTGAGCAATGGGAACGAAATGGCACGCACGGAATCCATCTGCGGCCAGTTGCCGAGCGGTGCCTTCGAACGAGCCAGAGACGGTGCGAACGTCGGCAAACTGCACGACCTGACCCGACATCATGCTGTGCGCGCTGGCGAACGACGGGTCGAGCGGCACGCCCTCAGCCACACGCTCGACCCACGCCTCGGGCATGTTCAGCGAACCGACGAGCCGCATCGTGGCGCCGTCGCTGCGGAACAGACCGATGCCGTCGGCGAGCCCGGCAGCCTCGACCACCGACAGCAGGTGGGCGCCAGCGGCCTCCACCGTCACCGTGTCGTGCAGTTCGTCGGCGAGTGTGGCCAACGACTGCAGCAACGGCGTGACATCGGTGTGGTCAGGGTTCTGTGCCGACGCGTCGGCCACCTCGGTGACACTCGCGACGAAGCGATACCCGATACCGCGCACCGACGCGATGTACGTGGGAGCGCGAGGGTCGTCACTCAACTTGCGACGCAGACGATTGACGATGATGCGTAGTGCGTTGCGTCCGTCGCTGGGCATCCACTCCCACACGCGCCGCACAATCGTCGCGTTCGGAACGGCCACGTCGGGACGGGTCATCAGGAACGTCAACAGCGCGTACTCGGTGGGTGACAGACCGATCTCGGCGGCCGCCAGCGCGGCCGACTGCGTCCAGAGGTCGACGACAAGTTCACCGGCGCGCAGATAGCGGGTGCCGGCGCTGCGACGGTGGTCAGCGCGACGCAGCAACGCCAGCAACTGGGCGAACATTGCGTCGCCAGCATCACCAGCCGCCAGCACACCGTCGACGCCAGCGGCAATCAGCGGTGCAGTCTCGGTGGGATCTTCGCTGAGCACGATGATCGGCACCATCGTGACCGACCGCAGATCGCGCACGACATCCCAGCGCATGGACGCTTCGCCGCCGACCACCACCAGCGACACGCGGCGAATAGATGCCAGCCAGCGAGCACGGGCGGTGTCGGCAGCACCGAGCCACGACCACCCGGCATCATCGATCGCCACGAGGAGACCGTTCGTCTCCCACCATGGTTCGGCGCCGACCAGTAACACCGGACTGTCCGGCGCAGCGAACGACCCATTCGGCGCAGTCGGCGGCGCAGGCGTGGAGGTACTCCACTCGACGGCGCGCGCGTGATCGACCACAAATCCCTCCCGGTTCCTGCGTTCTGCAATCTAACAGGAGTGTCATCTGCCCTTCGTTCCGGTACACAACCGTCGACGGATTCTGGGAAGAAATGCTCCCACCCAGGCTTCTGGGAGGTTCCAGTCCCGGATTCCGAGGCGGCAACTGCCCGGAACGAGCCGGATGAGGGGTGACGCGGCCGACGCCGCGATGCGCTGGTGGCCAAGCGCGGAGTCGAACCGCCAGGCCGCCCGAGGGAAACCGCTCACCGCCCTACCCGGGTAGCCGTCGAATACTCAACCACCAAACGAGCGGTTTCGCACGCGCGTGTTGTATGTCGTGTGTGACATTGTCGGCGCGGACCCCGGCCAGGTGCGCGCTCAGCCGCAGACGTCGTGGATGAACGCGGCCACCGCATCGAGGGCTTCGGTCAGTAACTCGGGCTGGTTCTCGAAGTAGTGGGTCGCACCCTTGACGTACTTCAGTTCGCGGCGAGTCGAAGCCGTGGCGTGGTCGTACATCTGCTGGGCCATGGCCGGCAGCACCGTCGGGTCGGCGGTACCCAGGACCACCTGGAGTGGCGTAGTGATCTGCGGCAACCAGCGCAGCGAGTCTGCGTTCGTGTGATCGAGCGACCATTGGTTCAGCCAGGCGCGCAATGTGGTGACGCGGGTGATGCCAGCGGGCATGTAGTTGGCCACCTGCGGGCTGCCCCACAGCGTGACACCGATCTCGCGATCGCTGGGGTCGATGTTGCCATCGAGGAAGCGCAGGTCGGCTGCAGTGCCCTGGACGACGAAGGCAAGGTCGTCGAGCCCCTGTGGGAAATGACCAGGTGCCGTGATCTCGGCCAACCGCTGCTCGGCCCACGCGGAGATGCGGCGGTTACGGGCGAATTGGGCAGCGCGGTAGGTGGCGATGAACTCGGCACTGAACGGCGCCGTGTTGGCCGGGTTGAACATGTCGAGCGCAGGGTCGCGATCGAACGGGTTGGCCTCGTCGCGGATCGCCGGGTCGAGCCATTCGGTGCACAGACGCGCACGCGATGGGTGCGCGTTGAACAACACCACGGCATCGACCGGGCGGAGGCCGGCGGTGGTGAGATCCACCGGCTTGGTGATCGATGGGTTCAGCGCCTGCGCTTGGTAGAAGGGCACGATCGAGGCGCCACCGCTGTTGCCCACCAGGACGACCTTCTCGTAGCCGCTCTCGTAGAGATGGTCGACCATCGTGCCCATGTCGAGCAGACAGTTCTCCATGATCAACGATGTGTCGTTTCCCACGTAGCGAGTGGTGAAGCCCACCGCACCGAGGCCCCGCTCGGCCAGACCGGGGAGTGCGTAGTGGCCGAGGAAGTTCGCTGTCGGGTGACAGATCATCACTGCGGTCTTGGGCTGGGTGCCCTTGATCTTCTGCTCCGCACCCCACACCGTGCGGGCCAGACGGGCCACGCCGGAGTAGATCTCGACCTTGGCGTGGGCGGCGGTGCGGGCACCAAGGAGATTGCGTTCGATGTCGACGGTCATGTCTGGTTCCTAGCGGGCGGAGGGCAGGTCGAGCAGACGACCCAACTGAGTGGATGTGCCACCGAACAACTGGCCGAGCACGAAGGCCCGCTTGCAGTACAGGTGGGCATCGTGTTCGAACGTGAACCCCATGCCACCCATGATCTGCACAGTGGCGGCGGCGCTGAGGTCGGCGTACTCACCAGCGGCGAGATGGGCGCTGATCGCGTGATAGTCGGCATCCTCGCGGCCTTCGTCGTTGGCAACCGCGGCGAAGATCGACTGCGCGTAGCCCAACTGGGCACGCACGGCCATATCGGCGCACGGGTGCTTGATCGCCTGGTTGACGCCGATCGGCTTGTCGAACTGAACACGACTCTTGGCATGTTCGGCCGACAGGTCGCGCACCGCTTCGTTGATGCCGACGAGCATTGCTGCTGCGAGCACGTGGCCGCGACGCTGGACGGGATCGACATCGGCGGTGACCCGAGCGATGGGAGCGACACCCGCTGCATCGGCGCGGCACAGGCGCACACCGGGGTCGATGCAGGCGACCGGCGCCACGCCGGTGAGGTCGGACACGCGCACGAGCGCGGCCTGATCCGGAGCGACTGCCAATGCCAGGCCGTCGGCCTCGCAGTCCAGCAGTTGTAGCGGGCCGGTCAGCGAGCCATCGGCGCCGATCAGCGTGGACGAACCAGGGATGACGATTCCGACGCGCTGACCGCCACCGATCGCCTCGGCGAGCGCGGCGTCACCGGCGAACGCGGCGACACGCGCCGCCAGCACGGTCGACAGGAACGGGCCGGTGGCCAGGCCGCGACCGATCTCGCGGAACAGGTGCACCTCATCGGCGAGGCCGAAGCCGACGCCGCCATTGGCCTCGGGCAGTCCGAGGAAGAACCAACCGAGTTCGGCAGCGCCATTCCAGGCACCATCGTCAACGTTCGACGGCTCGTCGAACAGCGCGCGGATGCGGGTGATCGGCATGCGGTCGCGCAGAAACGCTGCGGACGACGAGATGATCTCGTCCTGTTCAGGTGAAGTGGTGAGGTCCATGTCTGTGCTTCGTTCTCGCCGTTACCGGGGAAGGCCGAGCACGCGCTCAGCGATGATGTTGCGTTGGATCTCGGACGTCCCGCCACCGATCGATGACGAGTACGACAGCAGGTGGCGGTCCACCCAGTAGCTGTCGTCCTCCTCGTGCGGGTTGGCCAGCGAACGGGTGCCGAGCACTTCCAGCGCCAGTTTGTACACACGCTTGGTGAGATCCGCGTCCTGCAGTTTCAACATCGACCCTTCGGGACCAGGCTGATCGGCGCGGGCGTTGCGCGAGATGTTCAAGTAGGTGAGCGAGCGCAGTGCCGCCACGTCGGCGCGAGCACGGGCCAACTTCTTGGCCAATGCCTCGTCCTCGATCACCGGCCTACCGTTGACGCTCGTGCGGCTCTTGGCCATCTCGATCAGCCGCTCGACGCTGGTGGACAACTGCACCTGGCTGACGGTGAAGGCCGTGCCGCGCTCGAACGACAGGGTGGACATCGCCACGCTCCAGCCGTTGTTGATGCCGCCGACGACGTTGCTGATCGGGATCCGCACCTCGTCGTAGAACACCTCGGCGAACTCCTGACCGCCTTCGATCGTCTTGATCGCCCGCGCCTCGATCCCGGGTGACTTCATATCGCAGATCACCCAGGTGATGCCCTTGTGCTTGGGCACATCGAAGTCGGTGCGCACGAGTAGTTCCTGATAGTCGGCGACGGGCCCGAAGCTGGTCCAGATCTTCTGACCGGTGACGACCAGGTGATCGCCGTCAACGATGGCCTTGGTCTTCAACGAGGCGAGGTCGCTGCCGGCTTCGGGCTCGCTGAACCCCTGGCACCACACCACCTCGCCGGCAAGGATCTTGGGCAGGTGGAACGCTTGATGTTCGGGCGTGGCACGCACCATCAGCGTCGGGCCGGCGTGGGCCAGACCCACGAAGCGGGCGTCGATGGGCGGCAAGCTGGTGCGGGCGTACTCCTCGTACCAGATCAACTGCTGGGTGAGCGGCAACTCGCGGCCACCGAACTGCTCGGGCCAGCCGATACCTGCCCACCCTGCTGCGAACTGCTTGCGCTGCCACGCCAGGTCGAACTCGCGCATCGCAACCAGGTCGCGGGGACGCCGCTCACGCGGAGCGTTCTCCGTCATCCAGGTGCGCACTTCCTCGCGGAAGTCGTTGTCCTCTTTCGAGAATGCCAGGTCCATCAGTGCCTCTCGCCGTCAGTGGTGCTCGGTGCGTGCATGGTTCGCGGGTCAGTTGCGCCGGTGGCTGCGCTGGCTGGTGAGTTCGGCCAGCACGTCGACCATGTCCTGGCCGGTTGCCCGCGCCGTTGCCTTCACCTGTTCCCACTCAGCGAGCGAGGCCTGCGCCTCATCGCCGTGGTCATTCCAGGTGGGATCCAGCGGGGTGGTGAGCTCGAGGCGGATGCCGTTGGGATCGTAGAAGTAGATCGAGTAGATGATCTTGTGGTCAACCGGCCCGATCACCTCCACGCCCTGTGAGACGATCCAGTCGCGCCATGCATCCACCACGGCGGGCGATTCCACCTCGAGTGCCAGGTGGTTGAAGATGTTGTGCGCCGGATGTGCTGCCGCCGACTGCTCCGGAAGTTCCGGGGCCTCGAAGAACGCCACCGTCTCCCCGCTCTTCATCCGGAAGAACGAATGGAAGTACGGCACCGGATCGCCGGTGCTCGGGATCGCGTCGTCCATCACCGCGGCGACGAAGTCCATACCCAGCACCTTGGTGTAGAACTCGGCCGTTGCCGCCGTGTCGGTGGTGATGTAGGCGACGTGGTTCAGCTGCACCGGGGCACCCGGCGCAACACCCACTGTCTGATGCGGCATCGTGCTCACGGCGCCTACTTCCGCAGGTCGACGACGCTGCGACCCTTGGCCTCGCCGGCGAGGATGCCGGTGAGCACGCCATCGAGTTCGTCGAGCGACACGTCGTGGCCGATGGACGCGAGGCCGGCCGGCTTGAGGTCGGTGGCGATGCGGCCCCAGATCTGGCGACGCTGAGCGATGGGCGCCATCACCGAGTCGATACCCAGCAGCGACACGCCGCGGAGAATGAACGGCAACACCGTGGTGGGCAGCTCGCTGCCGGCGGTGAGACCCGAGGCCGCGACCGCGCCGCCGTAGTGAATCTTCTTCAGCACGTTGGCCAGCGGCACCCCCCCGACGCAGTCGACCGCAGCAGCCCACACAGTGCCCTCCAGCGGGCGCTTACCCGGCTCGGCGAGCGTGGCACGGTCGATGATCGAGGACGCTCCCAGTTCGGTGAGCCAGCCAGATTCGGCGGGCTTACCGGTGCTGGCGACGACCTCGAACCCGAGACCGGCGAGCATCGCCACCGCAGTGCTGCCAACGCCACCCGTGGCGCCGGTGACGAGCACCGGGCCGTTGGCCGGAGTGATGCCGTAGTGCTGCAGCGCGATGACCGACATCGCGGCGGTGAAGCCGGCGGTGCCGATGATCATCGCTTCCCGGGTGGAGAGACCAGCGGGGAGCGGCACGATCCACTCGGGCTTGATTCGGGCGTACTGGGCGAACCCACCGTGCTGGGCGACACCGATGTCGTAGCCGTGGGCGATGATCTCGGTACCGGCGGGCAGATCACCGGCAGCTTCGAGCAACACACCGGCGAGGTCGATACCGGGCACCATCGGCGAAACACGCGCCACTTTGCCGGCGGGCGTGGAGGCCAGGCCGTCCTTGTAGTTCACGCTGGAGTAGTGCACTTCGACGAGCACACCGTCGGCGGGCAGTTCATCCTTGGTCATGGTGACGACGCCGCGATCGACACCTTCACCGGACGTGTTGGCGCTGAACGCGCGGAACGAGTCAATGGTCATGGCAGCACAGTAGTGAACAGACCATTTCAGCCCCATTTCAAACAGAACCTGGCGCCCTCGGGTCAGTGAGCGCTGGAGACCGCCACCGGCTTGCCGTGGCCGACGAACGTGGGCCGGAAGGCAAGCAGGAACACGACCCCAGCAGCAGCGATACATGCACACGACACCACTAATGGCGTGTTCGAGGTGACCGAACCGGTGACGTATCCCACCAGGATGCTGGCGGGCACCTGGGCCAGGTTCATCACGCTGCTGGAGATGCCCATCGCTTCACCCTGGCGACCGGGCTCGGCCGAACGCGAGATCAGGCTGGACTGGTTGGCCATCGACAGTCCGTTGAACACCGTGAACACGGGGATGATCGCGTACAACTGCCATTGCGTGTTGGCGAGGAAGTACCCCGACATCGTCAGCGCGAGACCGAAGAACGCGAAACGCAGCACCTGGTAGTCGGCCAACCGCGACGCGACCCGCTGCACCAGCACCACCTGCGTGATCGCGATGGCAAAGCCGACCAGCGCGAAGTAGTCGCCCGTGCTGGCCTGGGTGAAGCCGAATCTGCGGGCCAGGTACACACCGAAGAACGTGGTGAAGAACGTGAACCCTGCGTTGAACAGGAACGACGCGGCAAGCGGTACGCGCAGACGAGCGGATGTGAAGCCCCGGACGACGTTGCGCGCTGACGTGCCCAACTGGATCCGCTTGTCGTGGTCCTTGTGGTGGATTGTCTCCGGGAAACGAGTGATGACCATCACGCAGTTGACGACACAGAGACCGGCCGCGAACCAGAACGGGGTGGTGGCAGAGAACCAACCAGGTGTGGTGAACAGATGGTAAAAGCTGCGATGCGGGGCGCTGAGGCGACCGCCCAAGTACGGCCCGATGATGAAGCCGAGGCCGAACGCGGCCCCGATCAGACCGAAGTTCTTGGCCCGGTTCTTGTCGGTGCTGACGTCGCCCACCGCAGCCTGGGCCACTGCGATGTTGCCCCCGGTGAAGCCGTCGATGGCCCGACCAAGAAACAGCATCGGGATTGAGGCGCTGCTGATGCCCAACGCGAAGATCGCGTAGCCGATTGCCGTTCCGGCGATGGAGAACGCAAGCACCGGCCGGCGACCGAAGCGGTCGGACAACTGGCCGAGGATCGGGGCGGCGAAGAATGTGCACAGCGGGTACACGGCCTGCAGGAAGCCCAACATGATCAATCCGTCGCGTGCACTCCAGTCGGCCGGGGTCACACGGAACGGGGTGTTGTTGATCAACAACGGGAAGATCGGAATCAGGATGCTGAACCCGACCAGGTCGATGAACACGGTGAGGAACACCGGGAGCATCGGGTTCTTCTGCCGCTCAGCGGTCGCGATGTTCTCGGTCGGTGTCGTCATGGCGTTGGCAGGATACTGACGCCCAAGCACGCCGGACTGCCTTCGACGCTCTACTATCGGCGAACCACACCGGGAGCGAGGGCACGACGATGGCTGCAGGCGCAGCAGAGGGACGGAAGCACAAGACCGGCGAGGCCGTCGCTGCGTTGCTACGTCACAGAATCGTGCGTGGCGAGCTCCCGGTCGGCACCAAGCTGCCCACAGAGGAGGAGCTCACCGAACAGTTCGGTATCGCGCGCACGACGCTGCGCGAGGCGCTACGCGTGCTTGAGTCGCAGGGTCTGATCCACATCAAACGCGGGCGCGGTGGTGGCGGCACCGTCACCATGCCCGACCTGTCACGGCTTTCCGAGTCCTTCGCCGGAGCGCTCCAGATGCGCGCTACCACGTTTGCTGATCTCGACTCGGCCCGCCTGCTGATCGAGCCCGAGCTGGCTGCATGGCTGGCCACCGCCCACGATGCCGACGACCTTGCTCTCTTACAGGATGCCGGGGAGGCGGCTCGCACCGCAGCCGAGCAGAACGATCAGGCGGCGTTCGCGATCGCTGCCAGTCGCTTCCACACGCTGCTGCTCGAGCGCGGCCGCAACACCACGCTGTCGCTGTTCTCGCAGTTGCTGCACCAGTTGGTCGAGAGCCGCTATGCACTCGGAGCCCGCGATGCCAGCCAGGAGCTCATGCAACGCGCCGCCCGGTCGTACACCAAGCTGATCAGCCTCATCGAAGCTGGCGACGCCGGCGGCGCGCGACGCCACTGGCAGCAGCAGATGACCTACATGATCGAAGCCACCGGCGATCAGCTGATCGACTACTACGACGGCGAGGTGCCGCGGCTGCCCGTTCGACGCAGCAGCTCCGCGAAGAAGCCGAACTCAAAGGTGCTCGTACCGAAGTCACCCCGCCGCAGCTGACGCGGACCGCGTACGCTGTGGCATCGCCCAGCTGACGCTCTCCCCTCGCGAATACGACGAGTTCGTACGCTCCCCGTACGCCGACGAATCTGTCGGCGGCATCGATGGCGTGACCGCCGTGATCGTCACGGGTTCACCATCATCGATCGCCTCCCCGGGGGCGCTTCCTGTCGTGGTCATCGCCGCCCGCACGGATGATCGACGTGGGCCGACACAGGCAGACATGGTGCTGCACGAGGAAGATCTCGAGTTGGCTCGACACGCTATCCACGCGGCCCCGCTGGCAGCAACCGCGCTCGCAGTACTGCTGCGCTCGTCGCCGTGGGCAGATGTCGAAGCCGGATTGGCTGCGGAGTCGGCCGTGTACTCCACCTTGCAGGCCGGGCCCGAGTTCGCCACCTGGCGTGCTGCCGCCTCGCATGCCCCCTCCACTGACAACGGCGACGCGGTGAATCTGGACCGGGAGGGCGACGTGCTGACCATCACGCTCAACCGTCCCGGACGGCGCAACGCAATCTCCACCCGCATGCGCGACGAACTCACTGCAGCGCTGCAACTCGCGGTGATCGATGAATCGATCAGCACCGTTCATCTCTGCGGCACCGGCATCGCGTTCTGCAGCGGAGGCGACCTCGGCGAGTTCGGATCTCGACTCGACCCGGCCACGGCGCACCACACACGGCTGTCACGTAGCCCCGCCCGGCTGATGCACCGATTGCGCGACCGGATGGTGGTGCACCTGCACGGTGCGGCATTCGGTGGCGGTATCGAGATGGCCGCCTTCGCTGGCCGTGTGCTGGCCCGGCCCGATACACACATCGCACTGCCCGAGGTGTCGCTCGGACTGGTTCCCGGTGCCGGCGGCACGGTGAGCCTCCCCCGCCGGATCGGCCGTCAGCGCACCGCGCTACTCGCACTCACTGCCAAAACGATCGACGCCCCCACCGCACTGCGATGGGGGCTGGTCGACGAGATCGTCGACTGAACGACCCAGCAGGGTCGCTCGCCGACACTCAGTCGCTGGCGGGCAGCGGCTTGGCGTCCTTGAGCTGCAGCACTTCTCCGGCCACGGCGGGAAGACCCTCGCCGGCTTTGGTGCACAGCAGCTCAACGCCACCCGACGAGTCGACGTAGCGCTTGCCCATGGCAGCGCCGCCGCCATGGCCTTCGGCGATGTCGGTGGCCCCGGTGCGACCAGAGGCATCGAGCAGTGCCGGCTGGCCGCCGATGGTGAGGTCGAGCTCGGCGCTCGGGGTCTTCACCACGATGAGTTCGGTGGTGCTGGTGGCTCCGTAGAGACGGGAGCCAGCCTTGATGGTGAGGGACATCTTCGTAATCTCCTGTAGGTGCCGAAAAGCGGTTTGGGTCAGGACTGACCGAGGGACTGGGTGAGTTCGGTGAGCACCACTCGACGCAGCATCTTGCCGGTGTCGGTGTGGGGCAGCGAATCTCGGAACACAATCGTGTCCGGAGTCTTGGATCCACGCAACTCGTGACGTACGTAATCTCGCAGGGCCTCGACGTCGACTGTCTGGCCCGGGCGCAGCACGACTGCCGACACGATGCGCTGACCCCACACATCGTCGGGGATACCGACCACGCAGGCCTCCTGCACCGCCGGGTGAGCGAGCAACACGGTCTCAATCTCCGCCGGGGCAATGTTCTCGCCGCCGCGGATGATGGTGTCGTCGGCGCGGCCTTCGATGAACAGGTAGCCCTCGGCGTCCAGCGAGCCGCGGTCGCGGGTGCAGAACCAGCCATCGCTGTCGAGCACGCTGCCCGACGCGTACTCGCCGGAGATCTGCTCGCCGCGCAGGTAGATCATGCCGGTCTCGCCCGCGGCCACGAGCTGTTCCATATCGTCGCGGATCTCCACCTCGATCGTCGGCAGCACCTGGCCGGCGGACGACAGACGGCGCTTGATCGCCGGGTCGTCGCTGCTGATCGCAGCGCGGTGGTCGTCGGGGCCGAGCACGGCAATGGTGGAAGCAGTCTCGGTGAGGCCATAGGCGTTGACGAAGCCGGTGTTCGGGAATGCCAGCAGCGCCGATGTGAGCACGCGCTCGCTGACCTTCGAGCCGCCGTACGACAGTGACCGCAGCGACGGCACCCCTGCGTCGGCACCCTCGAGTGCCTCGACGATACGGGCCAACATCGTGGGCACCACCATCGCGTGGGTGACCGCTTCGGCGCGCACGGTGTTCAGCCACGTGGTGGCTTCGAAGTGGCGCAGATACACCAGACGGCGACCGGAGAACGTATTCGACAGCATGTTGGCGACACCGGCAACGTGATACGGCGGCACCGAGACGAGCACAGCTTCGTCCTCACCGGCGCCGCCGAACTCGACGCTGCCGAGCAGGTAGGCCATGAGGTGACGGTGGCGCAACAGGGCGGCCTTCGGCTCGGAGGTGGTGCCACTCGTGTAGAGCACCACGGCAATCTCGTCGTCGTCGAACGGCGGGTCGATGGCCGGCGCCTCGGCGGGCAAGTTGACCAGCCATTCGTCGAACAACTGCACCGGCTCGGCGATACCGCCGAGACGGGCAGCGGTGTGCTCATCGGCCAGCACAAGCGCTCCGGGCTGACGGTTGATGAGCGAGATCAGGTGCGCATCCTCAAGGCGGTAGTTGACCGGCACGAACGGGATACCGGCCCACGCGGCGCTGAACAACGCAACGGGCAGGAGCGGGTGGTTCTCGCCTGCGTAGACCAGCGACGTGTAACCCGGGAGGGTGGACGCTCCGGATCGGACCATGCGCCCGAAGTCAGTTCCAGTAACTGGAGCCGTGACGCTGCCGAGCAACACGCGCTCGTCGAATCCGGACTCGACCATCTCGACCAGTGATGCCAAATGCATAGCTGCCTATTCTTGACGACGATGTCAAACACGAGCAACTCGGATCAGTGGCGCCTCTATCCCAGCGCGATGGCCAAGCCCACCACGGGAACGATTGCTCGCCGTCCGGGGTCGGTGCGCCGCACCAGTCACATCGATATGCGGGTCGAGCGCGACTCGCTGCACCTCAACGGAGCAGCCCGCGATCTGCGCACCCTGCACGGCCCCGAGACGGGCGCCAGTACCGAGGTCATCGACAGTGCCACGCTTGCGGCGAGCACATCACCACTGCGCACGCTGGAGATGCTGCGCACATCCCCCGATCGCCCCAGCGCCCAGGCGTTGCTGGGCCTGGTCACCGGACCGGGTTTCCGTGAGGCATTGGGCCGAGCGCTCCCCGACGACGTGGCGGCCTCGACCCCGCTGGCACTGCTGCTCGACGACCTGCCAGTGGCGGCGATCATCTCCGGCTACGCCTACTTGTACAGCGATTCGATGCCCAAGAACGCCGGCGGCCCCGGAGTGAAAGCCGATATCTGCTCCGGGTGGCGCAGTGACGGCACGATGCTGGTGTCGTTTCGAGAGCGTGGCGCGATCCCGATCCCGGTGGGACCACCTGCGACCCGCGTCGAGGCGGCCGATGATTCACTGGGTTGGCACGAGATCGGCCCGTTGGGTGTCGGCGCGATGCGCCGCCGTCGCCTCGTCGACGTCTCCCCTGGGGTGACGGCCGACGAGTTGCTGGTGCAAGCGATGTTCCGCGACACCTATGTCGACCTCGATGGCAACGAGTCCGTGCTCCACGAGTACACCGTCACGGCCACCGTGGCGACCGACGACCTCATCGTCCGCACCTGCGATGCAATCCCACGAGTGTTGCCGTGGGTGGAGTGCCCGGTGGCTGCCGCAAGCGCATGGAAGCTGATCGGCCACCCCACAACCCACATCCGCACGCTCGTACGCACCGATCTGCGCGGCACGTCCACGTGCACACACTTGAACGACCTGCTGCGCTCGTTGGGCGATGTCGGCGTCCTCGCTGCCGCAATGCCCTGAGCACGGCTTCTGGGAAGAATCAGTCCCAACCCGGCTTCTGGGAAGAAGGAGTCCCGGAACCCGGGACTGCGGCTTCCGAGAACGAATCGGCGCGGGCAGTTACAGGCTGACCCAGCCGGCACCGGCGGCGCTGGCGCGGGCGGCGTCGATGATGCGCGCGACCCGGTGACCGTCCACGAGGGTCGGCACATCGGCGGGCTTCCCCTCGAACGCCGGCAGCCAGTCCTCCAACATCAATGCGAGCGACAGAATCGACGGCCCCGCTCGACGAGCGGGCGGCTCACTACCGCTGGCGGCGGCTCGATGCACCGACGGCAACACGTCGGTGGTTCCAGTTGCTGCCGACGACGCCGTCACGACCGTGTCCGTGTTGCCCATCACGCCACTGTTGATGGACAACGAGCCAGCGCTGCCGAACGCATCGAAGGCGCGGAAGCTGCCGCCCAGTGCAATGGCGGTGGTGGCGATGTTGACGGTCATACCGTTCTGCATGCGGAGCAACAACACCGACGAGTCGTCGGCATCGACGTCGAGCATCGAACCGTCGGCACGCGGACGCTGCGGCACGCTGTTGCGCAGGTCGGCGCACACCGCCGCGGGCTCGCCGAACAACGCGCACGTGTAGTCCAGATCGTGCGAACCCATACCCATCAAGTACCCGCCGCCCTCGGCCGTGCGGTACATCCACTCGCTCTGTACACCCCGTGTGGGGTGCCAATAATCGGCGCCGGTACGAGCAAGTACGAGGTACGGGTCGCCGAGGAAGCCACTGCGCACCGACTTCCAGACCGCATAGCGCGCAGGCTCCCAGCGCGACTCGAAACACACTGCGTGTTGCACACCTGCGGCCTGCGCTGCCGCGAGCATCCGACCGGTCTCCTCCGCGTTGACACCCACCGGCTTCTCCACCAGCACGTGCTTACCGGCAGCGATCGCGGCCAGCGTCATCTCAAGATGCAGATCGACCGGGGTGGCGATGGAGATGACGTCGAGGTCGTCGCGTTCCACGAAGGTGCGCCAGTCGGTGCTGACGTCATCGATACCCAACTTCTGACCAGCGGCCGACACCCGCTCGGGGTTGCGCGAACACAACGCCGTCACCTCGAACTGCGGCACCATCCGGAACGCGGGCGTCTGCACGACCGAACCCCAACCGACACCGATGATGCCCACTCGCAACGGACGCGAACCTGCCATGTCACTCCCCTGTCGTTCAACCCGGTGCCAGTTTGACACATCTGTCAGAATCGCTGCATGCCAGGCGAACCCGTAGTACTGATCGAACGTCACGGCGACGTCGCGATCATCACCCTCAACCGACCTGCCGCGCGCAACGCGGTGAACGTTGAGCTCGCCTCCGCGCTCGTGGCCGCGATGGCTGACTGTCAGGACGCGAAGTGCATCGTCCTCACTGGCAACGGCACGGCGTTCTGCGCCGGCCTCGACCTGCGCAACCTCGGCACCGACAAACTGATGGACCTGCCGCCGTTCATCGCATCGGTGACGGCCAGCCAGGTGCCGGTCATCGCCGCCGTCAACGGCCCAGCGGTCACCGGCGGGTTCGAGGTTGCGTTGGCGTGCGACTTCATCGTCGCCTCCACGGCCGCCGCGTTCGCCGACACCCACCTGCGCGTGGGCGTGTACCCCGGCCCGGTGCTGGTGGAGTTGCCCCGGCGAGTGGGCATGGCCAAAGCCCGCGAGATGAGCCTCACCGGCAACTTTGTCGACGCCGAGACTGCGCTGCGCATCGGCCTGGTCAACCACGTGGTGCCGCCCGAAGCGCTGCTGGAGTTCGCCCTCACGCTTGCGCAGGCGATCGCCGAACAGCCGGCCGCGATGGTCGCCACGATGCGTCGCGACTGGGACGAGACCGGCGCACTGCCCGTGCAGCAGGCACACCATCGGCACATGGAGATCGCCCGCGAGGGCGGGTTCCATGGCGTCGGCAGCGACACGCTGAACGAGAACATGAGCGCCGTGGTGGCGCGAGCCAAGACGCAAGGCGTCTGACCCGCGCCCACCACGGCAGCGTCAGTTCAATTCAGGTCACTTGGGCGCGAAGCGCTGCCCGGCGTCGAGACGGATACAACTGCCGTTCAGCATCGGGTTCTCGATGATCGCGACGGCAAGGCGGCCGTACTCGTCGGGCTTGCCCATGCGCTTGGGGAACGCGGCGTCCTTGACCAGCATGGCCGAGAACTCGCTGGGGATACCAGCGGTGGCACCCGTGTCGAACAAGCTCGGCGCAATCGCGTTCACGCGGATGCCGAATGAGCCGAGATCGCGGGCCATCGTCAGGCACATGCCGGCGACGCCGGCCTTCGATGCGGTGTAGGCGATCTGACCGATCTGCCCCTCGAAGGCGGCGATCGAGGCGGTGTTGATGATCACGCCGCGCTCCTCGTCCTCGTTGGGCTCGTTCTTGCTCATGTGCCAGGCGGCGAGACGGTTGATGTTGAATGTGGCGGTCAGGTTGAGGTCGACCACCGCACGGAACTCGTCGAGCGGGTGCGGGCCGTCCTTGGTGAGCGTGCGCTTGCCGGTACCGCCACCAGCGGTGGTGACGACCGCATCAAGGCCACCGAGCCACGCAACGGCGTCAGCGATGACACCCTCAGTGCCCTCGAAGTCGAGGATGTTGGTCTCGAAGTACGCTCCGCCGAGTTCCTTGGCGACGTCTGCGCCTGCGCTGCCAGCGCGGTCGAGGATGGCGACCTTGCCGCCTCCGTTGGCGATGCGTTCGGCCGTAGCCCGGGCCATGCCCGATGCGCCGCCGACGATCATTGCCCGCAAGCCGTTGATCTGCACGTATGTCTCCTTGGTCGTGAATGTTCAGCGTTAGTCTCGTGTGGACTTGACGATGTAGTCAATGTGGGGCGTTGGAGGGGTCATGGAGATCTGGGAAGTCGTGGCGCGCGAATGCATTCGTGATGTCGCCACCACGTACAACAGCAACGGGGACGCCGGGCGGTTCGAGCCGCTCATGGAGGTCTTCGCCGAGGACTCGGTGATGGAGCTCCCCGACCGCACCTACACCGGCAAGGCGGAGATCAGCGGGATCTTCACCGGTGCACGCACCAAGCTCACCGGCGCGACACCCAGCTACGTGCGCCACTTTGGCGCCACGCACAAGATCGAACTCGTCGACGAGCAGAACGCCACCGGGCGCCTGTACTTCCTGGTCATCACCCGCATCGGTCTCGACCACTGGGGCCGCTACGTCGACCGCTACAAACTGATCGACGGCAAGTGGCGCATCCACCATCGCAAGGTGATCATCGACGGCACCACCGACGGCTCCGTCATGATCGGCTGAACTGCCCTTCATGTCGCGGGCTTGACCGCACACGTGCGGTACCCCCCGCGACGTGGAACCGAAACTGCGCGCCGAACGGCCGTTTCGCTGACCTCAGGGGGTCATCGTGCTCGGGAGATCGACGAAGCCGCGGCGCTTGCGGATCTTCCACTCGCCGCGCTGACGCACCAACTGATCCTTGTGCCGGCCGCAGGCGGTGAGTCTGGGTGAGCCGTCCTCCATGCGATGCAGCACAGTCCACATCACCTCGGAGGTGGCGGTGTCGCCATCCAGCACGACGGCCGGGCTGGAGATGATGTGGATCGTCTCGCCGATCTTGTCGCCCAGCAGACCCTCCATCAGCGCACGGATGTTGTCCGGACCCTGCGCGCGACCCATCGGCCCAAGCAGCACTTCGCCATCATCGGCGAACAGGGTTGCGTACTCGGCCCAGTTGCCCTGGTCGAGGTTGCGGCCGTAGTCGATGAACAACTGGTGGATCGCCTGCAGATCTTCCAACCGCTGCAGCCGCGCGAATACCCCGTCAAGTTCGCTCACGCGTCGAGCCGCGCCGTCGCGGTGCCGGAGACGACCGACTTGCCGTCCTGGTTCACCGTCTCGACGGTGAGGTCGGCGAACCACTGGCCACCCTCTTCACGGATCGCGGCGATGGTGGCAGTGCCGGTGAGCGTGTCGCCGGGCCACACCTGGGTGCTGAAGCGCACGCCGAACTTGGTGAGCCGGCCATCGCCGACCCAGTCGGTGAGCAGCTTGCCGGTGATACCCATGGTGAGCATGCCGTGGGCGAACACCGACGGGTAGCCGGCGACCTGCGTGGTGTACACCTCATCGGAGTGCAGCGGGTTGTAGTCGCCCGACACACCTGCGTACTGCACGATCTGGGTGCGGGTGAGGTTGTCGACGAGCACGTCGGTGCGCGTATCGCCAACCTTCAGCGTGGATGCGTTCAATGCCATCTCAGCTCTCCTTCTTGGGCGGCATGACCTTGATCATGCGCGCTGTGACGACCAACTCGTTGGTGGCCTTCACGCGGTACTCGGTGACGGACTCCTCGAACTTGAGGGTGCCACCGCTGCGGTTGGTCTTCTCCCAGCGCTCACCTTCACGGAACACGGTGGTGAGCACCTCGCCCGCGAGCAGTGGGCGGTGATATTCGAAGTGCTGTTCGGCGTGCAGCAGGCCGGCCGCCTCGCGGTTGAATCCGCTGGGAGTGCGGCCCGAGCCGAACCACGGCTGGCCGATCTTCGGACGCACGGCGACGTCGTCGTCGAACTGGGAGCCACCGGCCACAAACGTCGGCGACGCGATGATCCCGCCCAGTTCCCTCGCCGCAGCGCAGTCTGGGTCGCTGTAGACCGGATTCGTGTCGCCGATCGCGCGGGCGAACAACATGATGTGGCCTTCTTCGACCGGGAAACGTTCGATGGTCATCACAGCCTCCTTCTCCGGTGGACGAAGTTAGTTGACGAATGTGTCATGCTCGCAACCGCACACGAACACCGGGGGGCAGTGCATATGGGAACCACCATTCAGTTGCGTATTGACGTCACCACCGAGGCAGGCGTCGGCGGACCTGCTGAACTCGCGGTGACGGTCCACCTGCCGTCGGCTTCCACGCTGGCGGCACGACCGGTCGTTGCGTTCGGCTTCCCGGGCGGTGGCTACGGCCGCGGTTACTACGCAATGGATCTACCCGACTGGCCCGCCGGTGGCCAGGCCGCGTATCACACCGACCGCGGCTGGGTGTTCGTTGCCATCGACCACTTGCACGTGGGCGACTCCACCCTGTTCGATCCGGACCTCCTGACGATGGAGCAGATCTCACGCGCGAACCAGGCCGCGGTCAACCATGTCGTGGCCAAGCTTGCGGCAGGCTCGCTCGGCGATCTGCCGGTCATCGAGCGGCCGTACACCATCGGTATCGGGCAGTCGATGGGCGGCTGCTTCCTCGTGGTCCATCAAGGCCAACTGCGCAGCTTCGACGCCGTGGCAATCCTCGGCTACAGCGCTGTACACACGTCCGTACCGTCGCGGCCGGGAACGCCCAACCTGCAGATGCCGTGGATGGTGCGCAGCAGTTTTCCGCACGCACCGATCATCCTCAACCCGGAGGTCATGGAAGCGCTGATGGCGGTCAGCAACACCGACGACCTGGCCAGCGCTGTCAGCGATGAGGAACACATGTGGACCTGGGCGTTCCACCACGATGACGAGCCGCGCGACATCGTGCGCCAGGACATGGACGCGATCTCGGGTGGTCCGCTACCCGTATGGCGCTCGGCCACCACACCTGCGTGCGCAATCCTCGGCGTGGCGCCAGGAGCAGTTGCCACCGAGGCCGCGGCGATCAATGTCCCGGTATTCCTCGGCATGGGTGTTCAGGATGTCATCGTCGACCCTGACCGCGAGCCGATGGCCTACAAGTCGGCGCCTGAAGTCGTGCTCGCCCGGTTCCCGCAGATGGCGCACATGCACAACTTCGCCCCCACTCGTGAACTGCTGTGGGGCCGCCTGCAAACCTGGGTGGACGGCCTCAACAGCTGAGTCACGGCAAGAGTGACGTACCCAGCGGCTGCATCACATGGTGGGCGGCCATCGCCGAACCAGCGGGGCCCATCAGCGCCTTGTAACGGCGCCAGCGCCGGTTGAACAGTTTGACCAGTTCGAGATCGTGCGCGCCGTTGTCGGCGAGCACGAACTCCTCCAGCAGTGCCTCGCACTCGTCCCAGCTGTGCGGCGCGTTCTTGCCGATGATCGCCTCGATATCGGCCCGATCGTGCTCGAGCACCTCGCCGCCGATCTGGTTGAAGCGCTCGAGGTGGCGGGCGAGCCTGAACGCGATGCGCACCTGGTATGCCACGAATGGGTCGTCAACCTTGATCGACTGCAGCGAACGCGACAGGTGTTCGTGCGGCGCGGACACGGGCGTGGAGAGGGCCTCGGGGATCTCGACGTCTTCGAGTGTGATCCCGAGGTACTCGGCCATCGTCTCGATCGTGTGCAGGTTGGTCTCGCTGACCCACTGGGCGTACGTCATGTAGTCGGTGGCGGGAATCGGCTGGGCCAACGCCCGGTGGAACGACAACGTGTTCGTGAGCGTGAAGAACAAGTGGTGGTACTGGATCGCGGCCATGTCGACCGGAGCGCCGGTCAGTTCTGCGTAACGGTCGAACAACGCGTTGAAGTCGCCGAAGGGGATGACGGTGTCGCGCATCCGCCACGCCGCAAGATCCATCATCGGGTCGCCGAGGTGACCAAGTTCGACGTCCATCACGGCGGTGAAGTGCCCATCGATGTGGTGGAACTGACCGGAGTCCCACACCACTGGCGCCTCACGCTCCGACGGCGGCAGCGGGTGGCGATCGAGCCAGCCGAGCACGAACTCCATCAGCGGATCGGGGCGCACCTTGATCTGGCGGAACACGCGCACGAACTGACGGATGCCCACGTGCGCGGCGTCGGCCGGCGAGTCGCCGCGGGTGATGCCGGCATCGATGAACGGCTGCAGCGGCAACGTGTGGAGACGCGCGAGCTCCTGCAGATACTCGTCCACGATCACGGCCCGTTCGGCCGGAGGAGTGCCCTTGAAATCGGGCTGCCCCGGTACTGCCGCCATCGCATAGGCGCGGGGTTCGTCGCACCAGCCGTAGACGTGGGGCACGGCGATTCCCTGTGCTTCGAGCACCTGCTGGAAGCGCATCTCGTGATCGAGGGGGAACTGCTGCACCGAGTCGCTGCGCTCGCCGCGCACGACGACGCGTTCGACGACGCGTTCGACGACGCCGTTGCGTTCGATGTCGACGAACCACATCGGCCGCCAACGTGGCTGACGCGACCAGGAGACGACCTTGCCACCGAGCAGCCCTTCCAACCAGGCAATGATCTTGGCGTCGTCGTCGGGCATGTTCAGCGGTCCTTGGTGAGCAAGATGCAGCCACCGAGTGGGCCGCCGCCAGCACCGACGACCGACACTTCGGCACCCTGCACCTGACGATCGCCACCCTCGCCACGCAGCTGTACGCATGCCTCGTGCAAGTAGCCGTAGCCGTGCAAACGACCGGCCGACAACTGGCCGCCGTTGGTGTTCAACGGCAGTTCGCCCCCGAGGCCGATACGCGACTCGCCACCCTCGAGGAAGCCTGCAGCCTCACCCTTGGGGAAGAAGCCCAGCGCCTCCAGCCACTGCATGCACAGGTACGAGAACCCGTCGTACAGATGCGCGGAGTCCACGTCGGTGGGCTTCAGATCAGTGCGCGACCACATCATCTTCGCGGCATCGTGACTGGCCATGGTGGTGAGATCCTCACGCTGGTCCCAGCTGTCGCGACCGTGCAGTGCCGAACCGATCGATTCGATGCGCACGACCTGCTTGAGGTCGGGTGCCGCATCCGCGCGGGACACGATCAGCGCTACCGAACCGTCGCAGGGAATATCGCAGTCGTACAGACCGAGCGGCCACGAGACCATGCGGGCATTCATGTAATCGTCCATGGTCAGCGGGTCGCGAAAGATCGCCCGCGGGTTCAATGCGGCATGACGACGGGCGTTGAGCGCGATCTGGCCGAGGTGCTCGCGTTGCAGGCCGTACTCGTGCATGTAGCGCTGGGCGTACATACCCACCCAGTTCGCAGCCGACACGGCATGGAATGGGACGAGATATTGCATCGCGCCACCAATCCGGCTGCCTCCCGAACCGACGACGCTGGCACGGCGACCGGCGGTCTGCGCTGTCGATTCGTTGACGGTGCGGAAGACGAGCACGTGGTTGGCCAGGCCGCACGAGACGGCGGCGACGGCGTTGAACACGGCACCGAGCTGCGCCGGCACCTCGCCACCACCGGAGAACCAGTTCACCTTCAGCCGCAGAGCGTCCTTCAGTTCGGGCACACCGGTGGGCGCCATTCCAGGCGACGCGTCCATCGCACCGGGATACGACGCCACGCCGTCGATGTCATCACGCGTGAGTCCAGCATCGGCGATCGCCGCAAGCGCAGCCTCCACCGTGAGCGAGATACCGGTGCGGCCGAGCTTGCGCCCAACGGCCGACTGGCCGATACCGGAGATGACGGCGTTGCGTTCGCCGATCACCGGAGTTCGTGCGGGAATGCTCATGAGTTCTCCTTCACAGGGCGGAACAGGGGCAGCCAGATGTCGTCGGCGGCCTGGAACGTGACTTCGACAGGCATGCCGACGCGCACATCCTCTGGGGCACAGTCGATCAACCGCGTCGTCAACCGCACATCGGGCTGATCATCGAGTTCCACGTACGCCAGCACGTACGGCACCTCCAACTCGGGCGACCACGCCTGCACGTTGATCGTGTAGGCGGCCACCTTGGCGCGTCCGGACGCGACCTCGGGGCCGACGTTCATCGACACACACTCCGGACACACCGGCGCAGGCGGGTGAAACCAAGTGCGGCACTCACGGCAGCGGTTGATCCGCAGTTCGCCGACCTCGCCTCCCTCCCAGAAGGGCGCGTTGTCGTCGGTGACCATCGGCAGCGGTTGGAACGTCATGTAGCCCCCAAGGCGAACACTGTGACCAGATCAGTGGTGTCATCACGCGATGACGACGGGATGTAGTCTGACACGGACGTCAGAAGATCGCGGGATCGGCGTCGCCGAACAGCAGGGGGAGGGGGCCACAATGGCAGGTACCAACGTACGTCGCACCAGTTACGGCCCCAGCAGTCCGGTGATCGGCTCGCGCGGCGCGCGCACCCGCCAGCAGATCCTCGACACCGCCCTCATCCGCTTCAAGGAGAGCGGCTTCCACGGCACCTCGATGGAAGACATCGCGGCGGGTGCTGCCACCTCGCGCGCCACGCTCTACCAGTACTTCGAGAGCAAGGAAGCGATCTTTCTCGAACTGATGGAGTCAGCGGGAACCGCGATCATGCGCGTCACCCGGCGACTCGGCGCACTCGGCCCCAACGCCGAGGGTTTCGACAACCTGCATTGGTGGCTGGGTGAATGGTCGTGGGTGTTCGACCGCTACGCCGCCATGTTCATCGAGTGGGCCAACGTCAACTCACCGAAGAACCCCTTGCGGCCACTGCTCGCCCAGTTCGTGGCCGGCCACAACGCACGTTTCAGTACCGCGCTGGAACAAGGCGGCCTCAGCACCGCGGAGGCGCGCACGTTGGCGAACTTCGTGCTCGCGCTGGCAAATCGTTACAACTACATCCGCCACGTGTACCGACCGGGAATCACTGACGCCGAACTGCTCGACAGCCTGGCCGTGGCACTGCAGTTGGCGATGTTCCCCGACACGCCGCGCGAGGTGCTCATCGCCGGCCCGAGGTCGATCGACGGTAGCGACACGGCTCGCATCACTGCGATGTCGGTCCACACCGTCGGGCCACTCTCCACACTCCCCGATCCCGACCAGATCGTCGCCACCGATCCCTTCGCCGGGCTCAGCCCACAAGCGACGAACACCGTGCGCGGCCTGCTCGATGCAGCGGCGAGCGTCTTCTCCGAGGTCGGCTACGACGTTGCCAACGTCGACCAGATCGTCACCGAGGCGGGCGTCGCTCGCGGCACGTTCTACCGCTACTTCGACGACAAGCTGCAACTGATCACGGCCCTGGCCAACGAGTGCGCGGCAGCGATGGCCGGCCCATTCGGCGAGCTGGCCGGTTTCGGCGAGCGCCCCGACCCGGCCCGACTGCGCGCCTGGTTACTCCACTTCCTCGCGCAGCACGAGCGCTACAGCGGAGTATTGCGCGCCTGGACCGAAGGGTTCCCGGTGGAGATGGCTGTCTTGGCACCCAGCCGGGTGATCGTCAACGAGTTGGGTGGCGCCGTACGCGAACTGTTTGGTCCACCGCGCGACTATCGACTGTCACGACGGGCGACCGGAATCATGCTCGCCGCACTGCTCGAGCACTACCCCAACGAGGGCAAGGGCACCGAGTACCAGCCGACCCCCGACATACTCGTCGAGACTCAGGCACGGTTCATCGAGCGCGTGCTGTTGGCACGCTGAACGGACTTCGCCCCAGCTTGCTCACTCAGCTGGTACGCAACCGCCACTGCTCCCACTCGGCCGCCACACGCTGCAGATGCCGAGGGTCGGTTTCACGCACGACGATCTCCTGAGTCAGCGACGCAACGCGCACACCCGACTCATCGAACAAGCCACCGTGATAGAGACCGCGGCCGCCGGTGGCAACCAGCGGATCGAGTTGCAGTAGCAACCACTGGTCGACCTTTGCCGGGCGATGAAACCAGACCGAGTGGTCCAGGGTCGGCCCGCCACCGAAGGGCTGATTGGGGAGGTCGAGCTCGGCGAACGCGCTGCCCATGTCGGACATGAACATCAGCATGCAAGCGTTCACCACCGGGTCGTCGCCGACGACGCCCTTGGGTCGCACCCAGAAGTTGGACGGGCAGCGACCCAACCCCGGCGGCGTGAGCGCGTGAGGCATCAGCTTGGCCACCCTCAGCTCAAACACGTCGAGATGGTTGGGGTTGCCCTGCCCGATCCCGGCCGGCACCAGCTCATCGAAGTCCCACATCCGCGTGCGCTCCAGCGGCGCCTCCATCTCTGGGCCAACTTCAGGAACGTGGAACGAGGACGACAGGCTGAAGATGACCTCGCCGTCCTGTATCGCCTCGACACGACGGTGGGAGTAGGAGCGGCCATCACGGTCGCGGTGCACGATCAGCACGGTGGGGCGGTGCGACACACCAGCGCGCAGGAAATAGCCGTGGGCGCTGTGCACGGCTCGATCCGCGTCCACGGTGGCAGCTGCAGCACGCAGGGCCTGAGCCGCCACCTGGCCGCCGTACAACGACGGCGGGTGCTCTGGGTTGCGGGCGCGGTAGAGATCGCGATCGATCTCCTCGACGTCGAGGAGCGATAGCACGCGCTCGAGCTCCGTGGAGTTGGTCATGCATCCATCCTGCCTGTCCGGCAGCCGCGCCCGGAAACGCGCCACTCAAACCGCACGCGCGTCCGGTCAGCTGGTGAGGTAGTTGTCGAACACCACATCGTCGGTCGCGGTGTCGAGGACCGCGTACGACAACTGTTTACCGTTCGTGTGATCGCGTGCCTGGCCGACAGAGCCGGGGTTGATGACCAGTGCTCGGCCGGCGCGGTGACTCATCTGCGCGTGAGTGTGGCCGAGGACGATGTAGTCCACCTCGATGGCGCGCATCCTCTTGAGCTCGGGCGAATGTGGGAAGACGTATTGCGTGTGCGGTTCGATCGGACTGGCGTGAGTCATCAACAGCCGCTTGCCGTCCACGTCGAGTTCGACCGTCTTGGGCTGGGCTGCCAGCCATTTCACCATTTCGGGGTCGACATGCCCGCCGCTGCGAGCGCGCTCGCCGTGCGGCGATAACAGCCCGATGTCGTGGTTCCCCAGTACGCACACCGCATGGTGATCACGCAGCAACTGCAGTGCCTCGCCGGAAAAGCGAAACTCCTCCACCATGTCGCCTGCGCACAGCAGCAGGTCGACATCACCCATACGTTCGAGCGCGACGGAAAGGCCCAGCGCGTTCGCGTGGATGTCGGAGACGATGCCGATGCGCATGGGCGATGCCGAAACCGGTCGACTCAGTCGAGGCGTTCGATGATGGTGCCGGTACCCAAGCCACCGCCACAACACATCGACACCAACGCGTAGCGACCACCAGTGCGCTCGAGCTCACCGAGCGCCTTCGTCAGCAGAATCACGCCGGTACCGCCGAGCGGGTGGCCGAGGGCGATCGCACCGCCGTTCGGGTTCACCTTGGCCATATCGGCGCCGACGGTCTTCTGCCAGGCGAGCACGACCGAGGCAAAGGCTTCGTTGACCTCGAACACGTCGATGTCGGCGAGCGAGAGACCCGAGCGTGCCAGCAGCGCCTCGGTGGCCGGGATCGGACCTTCGAGCATCAGCACCGGATCGCAGCCGACGAGAACCGACGTCACGATGCGCGCCCGGGCCTTCAAGCCCAACTCGGCGGCACGCTGCGGCGAAGCGAGCAACATCGCTGCGGCGCCATCGGAGATCTGCGACGACGTACCCGCCGTGTGCACGGCGTCGCCGTCGGGGCGGTTGGTGCGCAGCTTGGCCAGACCCTCGGCCGTGCTCTCGCGCATGCACTCATCGCGATCGAACACCTTGGTACCGGTCTGCTGACCATTCTCGTCGAACACCGGCACGGTGACTGGGGCGATCTGCCCGGCGTAACGATCCTCGGCCCACGCGGCGAGTGCCCGCTGTTGCGAGAGCACACCGAACTCTTCGGTGTCACGGCGGCTGATGGCGTACTTGTGAGCGATCCGGTCGGCGCCCTCGAACTGGGTGGTGGGCTCGTAGACGTCGGCGTAGCTGCCACCGCGCGGCAGACCGAAGTCGGGGTTAGCAGCGGACGATCCCATCGGGATCAACGACATTGTCTCGACACCACAGGTAACGGCGAGGCCGGCCATACCCGAGCCGATGAGACCCTGGGCCATCAGCGTCGCCTGCTGGGAGGAGCCGCACTGCACGTTGATGGTGCTGGCCGGTACCTGCAGCGGCAGTCCTGCCGTCAGCCATGCATTGCGGGTGACGTTCCCGCTCTGCGCGCCGATCTGCTGGATACAGCCGCCGACGACTTGGTCGACGAGGGTGGCATCGATGCCGGTGCGCTCGACGACGGCCTTCTGCGCGGCGCCCAACAGATCGTTGGCCGAGGTGCGGGCCAGCGTGCCGTTGCGGCGGCCGACCGCTGTGCGGACCGTGTCGATGATGAGAACTTCGTTCACGAACTACCCCTTGGGACCCTGGTTGATGACTTCGTCACCCTACCCTCAGGGCCGCAGCCAGGACCCTTTGAACTGCTGGTCGCGCGCCTGCTTCAAGGCATCCATACCGTCCATGCGCAGGATGTCGTCGAACAGTCGGCCATCGGGGCTCTTGGCCATCCGCGACATCTCGCGAGTGGCCACATCGTGCGCGCGGCCGATCGCTGTGCCGACTTTGCGGCCCATCGCGTCGGCGACGCCGTTGATCGTTGCCTTGTTGAGCACCGTGGCCTCACGTGGCATCCGCGCCAGCCGACGGGCCAGTTCGGCGCATCGTTCCAGCAACTCGTCGGCAGGTTCGGTGCTGAGCACGAGACCGATCTTCTCCGCACGTGCGGCGTTGATGATCTCACCGGTCAACATCAGAAACTTGGCCCACGCGGGGCCGACGATCGGCACGATCTCGGTGGCACCGGGGTGACCGATACGACCTTCCACAAGACCGAAGCGACAGTCGTCGGCCGCAATCACGAAGTCGAACTGTGCCAGCAGCCCGAGGCCAGAGCCCATGCACATCCCGTGCACTGCGGCAACGATCGGTTTGTGGATGGCCCGCACCCGAGCGTTGGCCGCGGCCAACTGCTCGATGAACAGGGAGTGCTCGAACGCGTTCTCCGCCGGAGCGACCCCGACAAGGTCGCCGCCGGCGCAGAACGCCCGACCGGCCGCGCTGACGAGGATGGAGCCCACCTCGTCGTCGCGGTCGGCCAGTTCGAGTGCATCGATCAGTTCCTGACGGTTCGAACCTGGACCGATCCCGAGTGCATTCAGCTTCTCGGGTCGGTTCAGGACGATGTGAGCAACGCCGTTGCCGACGTTGTAGATGATGTGCTGCCAGTCCACTTGGCGACTTTAGGCCGCTGCGCCGCGTACCACGTCGAACAAGTGCTTGGCATCGGCTGGCGCCGTCGCCGCACGCCATGCCACCTGACCGTCGGGACGCACGAGCACCAGCACCTGGCCGTACTGTCCGGCGATCTCCGGCTGGTCGATCACCTCGACCGTCAGCGGCACACCGGCGGCAGCCGCAGCCGCAGTCAGCGCTTGCACATCCGCAGCAGCGGCACCAAAGTCCAGCAGCACGAAGCCCTTCCCGAACAGATCCAGCATTGAGCGGCCATCGGCCAGCCAGGCGTGCGGTGCACGGTGCCCGGGGCGGGCGGTGGGCTGGTAGTTGCTCGGCTCGTCAGCCGGCTCGGGGGTGCCGTCGGGGACGATGATCGGCGAACCCTCGTAGCGATAGCCCATGCCAATACCCTGCGAGAACCATTCCTGGTGCAGCCCGACGGTGAGCATGTTGCCGATGTTCGTGCGAGCAGCATCGCCCTTGGGGCCGTGCGCCAGCACGTTGGTCATACCGGCGCCAACCCACACCTTGTAGTTCTGCGTGGAGTTGCCGAAGTTGCGCCAGCCGACCTGGCGGCGCTCGGCGGTGTAGGCGTTGAGCAGTCCCTGCCCACCCCAGCCAGCGACGAGTGCGCTGAGCATCCAGCTCGCGTCGGTGGCGTCGCCGATACCGGTGTTCACGCCGTGACCACCGGTGGGCGATGTCGTGTGCACCGTGTCGCCGGCCAGCACCACGCGCCCCAGCGCATACGACTTGGCGAGCATCTGCGCGCGACGCCACGGCACCAGACGCATCACCTCATATTGAATGCCGGTGTCGCCGAGCGCGCGACGAACGATCGGGTTGATGTCGAACGTTGCCGGGTCGAGCGCTTCCTCGTTCCCCACAACCGTGAAGCGCCACAGACCGTGGCCGTCGACCGCGGTCATGTTCGCCCACGTGCCCTCGGCGCCGATGAACATCATCCGCTCGCACTCGGGGATGTACTTGTACAGCTCGGCGTCGTCGAACTTGATCATCGCGCTGAGCGAGAAGTCCATCTGCGTGATCAACTCGAACTCCACGCCGAGTGTCTTGCGCACCTGACTACCCGCGCCGTCACAGCCCACGAGGTACTGCGAACGCACTGTCACCTGCTCGCCCGTAACGGTATCGGTGAGCAGCGAGGTGACACCATCGGCGTCCTGCGTGAACGAGTCGAAGCGCAGTCCGTAACGCACCGTGGCATGCTCGCTGGCGATCGCGGCGTTCGCCAGGATCGGATCGAACAGGTGCTGCGGACAGCGGCGCAGCATCTCCGGGCCCACCATCGGGGTGCCACGATTGTTCGCCGAGGGGATGACACTGCGTCCCAGCACATGACCATCGAGCGCCGTGCAGTAGACGGTGTCGCGCGCCAGGTCGGGCGGGAAGACTTCGGCAACCTTGTCCACCAGACCCCAACGACGGCAGTACTCCATCGTGCGCTCGTTCAGCGTGCCGGCCTTGGCCAGCAGCACGAGTGCGGTACCCGCGTCCTGTTCGGCCACCAGGCACGCGGTGCCCATGTGGTTCAGGTCGAGTGCGAGCGACATGCCCACCGGGCCGCCGCCGGCGATGAGAACAGGAGTGTCGTAGTGGGTGGTGGTCATGACTCAGTCCTTCACTTGGGATCAGGTTGCTTCGGTGTCAGTCGTTGGATCAGATCGTCGGCGACACCCGCTTCGCGCAGCACCTCTGCGGTGTGCTGGCCGAGCAGTGGTGCAGGGCGATTGGGTTCGGGTTCCCACTTCGACCATGTCGTCGGCATCGCGATCTCGCGCATCGTGCCCTCGGTGGGATGCTCGACCACGTGGAACGTGTCGGTGGCAACGAGGTGCGGGTCGTGGAACACCGAGTCGAGCGTGTGCAGCGGAGTGGCCGGGATGTCGGCCGTGTTGAACGCGTCGAGCCAGAACGCCGTGGTGTTGGTGCGCAGCACCTCGCCCACTTCCGCGTAGAGGTCCTTGGCGTGTGTGGTGCGGGCGAGCAGGCTGTTCACGCGCCCATCAGTGGCGAAGCGATCGCCCTGACCAGTCAGTTCGAAGAACGACTGCCAGTGTCGATCCGTGTAGATGATCGCGCAGACGTGGCCGTCGGTGGTGGGGTACGGACGACGCTCGGGTGTGAGCGTGCGCTGGTAGCCGGGGGGGCCGTTCGGCGGTTCGAACGTCTGGCCGCCCATGTGGTCGCCGACGGTGAACTGCACCATCGTCTCGTACATCGGCACTTCCACCACTTGGCCGACGCCGGTGCGCTGACGCTGCTGGACGGCGGCCAACAGGGCGATCGCCGCGTGCAGGCCGACGGCACGATCGTTGAACGACAGCGGCACGTAGTGCGGATGACCAGAACCGGCCGACACCAGCAGCGAGGGCATCGCGGTGAGGCCCTGGATCAGATCGTCGTACGCGGGTCGGCCGGCGTACGGGCCGTCGCTGCCGAAGCCGACGAGGCTCAGCCAGATCAGCCCAGGGTTCTTCTCCGACAGTCGTTCGTAGGTGATACCGAGGCGACCCATCGCAGCCGGGCGCACGTTGCACACGATCGCGTCCACTCCAGCGGCGATCTCCACGAGTGCCTCCACGGCCTCGGGGTTCTTCAGATCGAGTTGCACACTGCGCTTGTTGCGATTGAGGTGCAGGAACATGCAGCCCATCCCGACATTGCGCATCGGTGGGATCTGGCGGGTGGTGTCGCCAGTGGGCGGCTCGACCTTGATCACATCGGCGCCGTAATCGCCGAGCACCTGCGTGCAGTACGGCCCCATGACGACGTTCGTCAGGTCGATGATGCGCATACCTGCGAGCGGTGCGCCCATGTCGACGGTCGGTTGCTGTTCCAACTGCTGTGCTCCAACTACTACGGGAGAGCGAACGAGTCGCCGTCCGTCCGATTATAGTACACACTGTCCGACTATCGAACAAGGCCTGCTGGCCCCAAGTTTGGCCGAACGACCAGAGCGTACGATGGACGGGGCATGGCCGCTGGAGTGGAGTTCGAACAGGGTGAGGTGTCGCAGACCCTTGAGCGCGGCCTTGCGGTGCTGGAGCTGTTGGGCGGAGCACGCTCATCGCTGACTCCGGCGCAGATCGCCGGCGAGCTCGCCATCGCCCGCCCCATCGCCTACCGACTGTTACGCACGCTCAGCCGCCGCCGATTGGTGGTGCGCGACGACGACGGCACGTTCCGCATCGGCCCGGGCGTGCTCGACCTCGTGCGCGGTGTCGCCAGCAACGTGCTCGAGTCGGCGATGCCCGAACTCACCCGCCTCGCGGACGCACTCGATTGCACCGCTGTGCTCACCATCGCCGACGGGGACGACGTCGTGTTCCTCGCGACGGTGGAACCAGTCGGCACGAACGTCCACCTCAGCTATCCACCGGGCTTCCGTCGGGCGATCCTCGAGTCAGCGTTCGGTATTGCCATCCTCGCCGGCTGCCCTCGCAGTGTCGGCGAACCTGCCGCCGTTGCCGCTGCCAGGCGTCGCGGGCACGCATCCGACCCGTCGAACTGCGTCGCCGCCCCGATCAATCGTCGTGGACGCGACGCCACCGCCAGCATCGGCGTGCAAGCACCCGAGTCCGCTCCGTTCGACGCATCCGCCGCGATCGAACTCGTAACAGCCGCAGCGGCACGCATCGGAATCCGCTGACCCGACCCCGGCGGTCTACATTCGTCCCGAGAACATGGGGGTTGGCGAATGGACCTGAACTGGTCAGAAGATGAATCGACGTTCCGCGCTGCGTTGCGCGACAGCATGGCGCGACACATGCGGCCGGGCTGGACACTCGACGATCGCGATATGCCCACGCAGGCAGACATCGACGCGGTGAAGGCGTTCTGTGCGGCGCTCGGCGAGGAAGGGTTTCTCACCCCGCATTGGCCGATCGCCTATGGCGGACGCGACGCCTCACCATGGGAACAGCTGGTGATCAGCGAGGAAACCTGGGCTGCCGGCGAGCCACGTGGCGGCCAGTACATGAACACCAACTGGATCGGGCCGGCGCTGATGGCCTTCGGCACCGCTGAACAGCAGGCACAGCATCTGCCCCCCATTACCCGGGGTGAGGTCAACTGGTGCCAAGGCTTCAGCGAACCCGACGCCGGCAGCGACCTAGCGGCACTTCGTTGCCGCGCAGCACGCGACGGCGATTCGTACATCGTCAACGGCCAGAAGGTGTGGACGTCCTACGCACACGCAGCCGAGTGGTGCTTCCTGCTGGTGCGCACCGACCCCGACGTCGGTAAGCGCGAGGGCATCACCATCTTGATGGTCGACATGCGCTCCCCCGGCGTCGAAGTACGCGAGATTCCCAACCCGTTTGCCCACCACCTCATCCACGAGATGCACTTCACCGACGTGGTCGTGCCAGTGACCAACCGGATCGGCGAGGAGAACCGCGGGTGGGACATCGTGCGCAGCATCCTGGCCAACGAACGCGTCGGCATCGCCCGCCACGTTCACGCGCTGGCCGTGCTCGATGCCACCGTGGCCGATGCTGACGACCTCGGCATTGATAGCGACGATCACGGTCTGGAGGAGACAATCGGCACCGCCTACGCATGGTGCGAGGCGGCGCGCTCACTGAACTACGTGGCGGTCGCCGAACGAATCCGCGACCCGTACGGCGCCCGACCGCTCGCGTCGGTGTCGCGCTCGATCACCGGGCCGATGGAGCGCGAGGTCGAGTGGGCGTGCCAACAGATCCTCGGCGATCAGGCGCTCGCCGCCGGTTCGGAGGCCGACCGGCAAGTGGTCACCGGCACCAGCAGCATGATCGCTGCCGGCGCCTACGAGGTGCAGCTCGACCTCATCGCCCGCCTCACCCTCGATCTTCCCCGGAGCCGCTGACATGGATCTCGAACTCAGCCCGGATCAGGTGATGCTCGACGACATTGCCAAGGCGATGTTCACCGGTCGACCGCGAGATGTCGCCGTCGATACCGAACTGCTGGCACGACTGGATGCCGACGGGTACCTCGATGTGCTGCGTAGCGCTGGCCCGATCGAGGCCGTGCTCGTCGCCGAACGTGCTGCCGAGGCGGTCGTGTGCGGCCCAGTCGTCGCCCGCGTGCTGGTGGCGCCGCTCGCTGGCGCCCACGACCTCCCGGCGACGGTCGGCCTGGTGGCTGGGCCGTCGTCGCTCGTGCGCTACGCCGGACACTGTGAGGCATACCTCGTACTCGACGGCGATGAGGCCCACGTTGCGTCGGCCGACGATGTCGAGGTTTCCCCCGTTGCGTCGCGCACGCCGTATCCGATGGGCCGCGTGCGCGTGATCCGCGGTGAATCACTCGGCGAAGGCAGTGGCGACGCATTGCGCCGCGCGTGGCAGGTCGGCATCGCCGTCGAGACCTCGTCGATGGCACTCGCCGCGGTCGCCTTCGCAGCCCAACACGTCACCGATCGTCATCAGTTCGGTCGTCCGATCGGTTCGTTCCAAGCGGTGCAGCACCGCCTCGCCCGTTCCCACTCGATGGCGATGGCCACCCGTTGGCTCGGACGCCGCGGCGCGTGGTTCAGCAACGACGAGTTCATCACTGCGTCGGCCGCCACGTTCGCCTGCATGACCGCTCGCGAGACCTACGACAACACACACCAGGTCACCGGTGGCATCGGCATCACCAGCGAATACGGTCTCACCGACTGGACCATGCGGCTGCTTGCGCTCCACGCCGAACTCGGTGGCGCCAAAGCCCACAGCCGCCAGGTCGCCCGCGCCCGCCGCGCCGCCACGACCTGACCCACGTCACCCCGAGTCACCCCGGCCCACCCCAACTCAGCGTTTGAAGGCGTAACCGCACGTCGTGCGATTACGCCTTCAAACGCTGGAGGAAAGGGCACGGGGGGTGCCGAGGGGGGTCAGCCCTTCAGCTCCTCGGTGATCTTGTGCATGTAGGTGAGATAGCCAACGGGGATACGGCTACCGCCGGTGATCTGGATCGTCTCGCCCGTGATCCAGCCGGCCTCGTCGCTGGCCAGGAACGCACAGGCCGCACCGATGTCGTCAACCGTTCCGAGCCGACGGAGCGGGACATTCTCTATCTGGCGGGCGACTCGACTGGGTTTCGACATCGACCCTGTCGTGAGGCTGTCCTCCGTGGGCACCAACCCGGGAGCGATCGCGTTGACGCGGATGCCATGGTGCCCCCACTCGACCGCCATCGTCGCGGTGAGGTTCTCGATACCTGCCTTCGCTGCGCCGTACTGACCGGTCATTGGGTTTGGCTGCGAGCCGCTGCGCGAGGAGATGTTGATGATGCTGCCCCCACCCTGGGCGATCATCACCCGAGCCGCTGCTTGGGCGCAGAAGAACGTCCACTTCAGGTTCAGATCGACGACGTTGTCGAAGCGGTCGGGCGTCAGGTCGATGAGCGGGCCGACGTCAGCTGCGTTCGCGCTGCCGGCGTTGTTGACCCACGCGTCGATGCGCCCGAACTCCTCGAGAGCGACACGCACGAGCGCGTCGACCTGCGCCTGGTCGGTGATGTCGGTGGGCACGGTGATCGCGCGCACTCCAAGCGAACGCACCTCATTCGCCATCACCTCCAGCGGCGCCGCCGAGCGGCCGGCCAGCACTACATCGGCACCACACGTGGCCATCGCCCGAGAAATGCCGGTGCCAATTCCGCGGCCGGCACCGGTCACTACGACGGCCTTTCCTTTGAGATTGAACATGCCGTTGACGTTAGTCTCAGCGGGTCGCTGATCATGGGGGTTAGAAGATGGCCGAGTTCAACGCTGACTCGTTCCGCTCACGGGTACGCGCCTTCCTGGACGAGAACGCACCGGATCTGCCGTTTCGCACGGGCACCCGCGCACCGGAGAACGATGAGGAGGACGCGCAGTTCCGGGCCTGGAGCCGCGACTTGTACGCACAAGGCTTCTACGGCGCCGACTGGCCCCAGCAGTACGGGGGCAACCCCCACCATCACAGCGACGAGGAGTTCATCGTCAGCGACGAGTTCGCACGTAAGCGCGCTCCTACCCCGGTCGGCGCCGGCTCGCTGGCATCACACGCGCTGATCAACTTCGGCACACCCGAACAATGCGGCATCTACCTGCCGGCGATCCGCAGCTACGAGCATGTGTGGTGCCAGTTGTTCAGCGAACCGGACGCTGGTAGCGACCTCGCGTCCATGCGCACCACCGCAGTACGCGATGGCGACGTGTACGTGGTGAACGGCCAGAAGGTGTGGAGCACGAATGCCTACCGCTCGGACATGGGGTACTTGCTGGCTCGCACCGATCCGAACGTCGTGAAGCAAGCAGGTATCAGCGCGTTCGCGCTTGACATGTCGCTCCCCGGTATTGAAACCCGCCCTCTGCGTGAGATGACGGGCACCAGCGACTTCAACGAGGTGTTCTTCAGCGATGTGCGCGTTCCGGCCAGTGCGATGATTGGCGCCGAGAACGACGGGTGGCGAATCGCCACCGACAGCCTCGGTGCCGAGCGCGCCGGGGTCGGCGCGCTGGTGGTGCGGTTGCGACAGAACCTCGACGCACTCATCGACCTCGCCCGCAGGAGCCAACGCTCGAACGGTCGGGCGTCCGATGATCCGACGGTACGTCAAACGCTCGCCGCATTCGCCGCGCGAGTGCAGATCGCCACGCTGATGTCGCAGGCAACGATGGAGCGCCGTCAGCGCGGCACGAGTCGAGTGATGGACGTGCCGGTCAGCAAGCTGTCGTTCGCCAATCTCAACTGGGACATTGCCGAGTACGGCGTGATGCTGCAGGGCATGCGCGGCACGCTCGCCCACGGTGAGTCCGAAGCGGCCGACCACGGGCGCTGGCAGGACGAGTTGCTGTATGCCAAGGCGTACACGATCTCCGGCGGCAGCAACCAGGTGATGCAGAACATGCTGGGGGAACGGGCCTTGGGCCTGCCACGCGACGGCAAGTAGGTTGCGGCCGTGGACCTCTCTTTCACCCAGGGCGAGCTCGCCTTCCGCGACGAGGTGCGTACCTGGCTGCACGAGAACGTGCCCAGGGAACCGCGCCCGCACGGTGATCGCCCCGACAGCCGCGAGTTCGACCTTGCGTGGCAGAAGGCGCAGCACGACGGTGGATGGGCAGGTATCTCCTGGCCTGCCGAGTTCGGCGGGCGCGGCCTCAGCACGATCCAGCAGCTGATCTGGTACGAGGAGTACGCGATGGCCGACGCACCTTGGATCGGTGCGTGCTTCGTGGGCGTCAACCACGGCGGCCCGACGCTGATCGCACGTGCCAGCGACGAGCAGAAGGCGTTCCACCTACCCAAGATCCTCAAGGGTGAGGTCGTGTGGTGCCAAGGGTTCAGCGAGCCGGGTGCCGGCAGCGACCTGGCGGCGATCCGCACACGTGGCGTCGTCGACGGCGACGAACTCGTGGTGAACGGCCAGAAGATCTGGACCAGCTTCGCCAACATGGCCGAGTACCAGGAACTGCTGATTCGTACTGGCGACGAGCAGCGGCACAAGGGCCTCACCTGGGTGATCTGCGATATGCGCACGCCCGGCATCACTGTCCGCCCGATCTCCACCATGGATCGCGGTGCAGAGTTCTGCGAGGTCTTCTACGACGATGTGCGCATCCCGCTCACGAACGTCGTCGGCCAGGTGGGCGACGGCTGGAGCGTTGCCATGTCGACGTTGACGCTCGAGCGCGGCACCGGCTTCATGGCCGACATCATGCACGCGACACGCTCCATCGACGAGCTGATCGACGAGTGCCGCACCCGCCGTGGACCCGACGGTCGTCCGGTACTGAAGGACGACGAGTACGCCCGCCGCCTCGCCGCGGCGAAGGCCGAGATCACAGTGCTGCGCTCGATCACGTATCGCTCGATCTCGCGCAACATCCGCACGGGTATGCCCGGACCCGAGGGTTCCATGCTGCGTCTGCAGTACGGCGATCTGGTCATGGGACTGTCACGGCTGGCGATCGAGATCCTCGGCCCGGACGCACTCGAGTACATCGACCGGTTCCGCGTGGGCGGTTGGACCGGCAACTGGCTCCGCACCTTTGCTGCCGGCTTCGGCGGCGGCACGCTCGAGATCCAGCGCAACATCATCGGCGAGCGCGTGCTCGGCCTTCCGAGAGGGTGACCCGGACATGGACCTGATGCCTTCCGCCGAGCAAGAGGAGATCACCACCACGGTGGCGTCGTTCCTCGCTGCCCGCATGCCGGCCACGGCGCACGCCTCGGTCTTCGTCACCCCCGGCGCCGAGATCGACTCCGCCCTGTTCCGTGAGTGCGCAGAATTGGGATGGCTGTCGCTCGGTCTGCCTGAACGCTTCGGTGGCGTCGGCTACGGCCTCGCCGAGGAAGCGATGCTGTTCCGCGAACTCGGCCGCGGCCTGGCACCCGGTGGGTTCCTGCCCGGTGTGCTCGGAGCGCGGGTTGCAGCGTTCGCCGGTGATGCCGACTTGGCCGCGTCGATCGTGTCGGGTTCCGTGCAGGTGGCGCTCGCCACTCGCGACACAACGGACACCGACGACGTCTCCGTCCTGCACGCTGCCGAAGCCTCATTGGTCGTCGTGTGCGATGCGGCCAGCGCTGCGCTGTACTCGATCGCCGACTGCGCGCTCGCACCGATCGATCCAGTGGACGGTTCAGTGCGCATCGCCCGCGGCACACTCGGCGGATCGGTCATCGCCTCGGTCGCGGCCGACCTCGACCCGGTGTTCATCCGCGGCCTGGTGCTGTGTGCTGCGATGCAGGCGGGTACGGCCGAGGCGCAGTGCGAGCTCGGCGTGGCCTATGCGAAGGTACGCGAGCAGTTCGGCAAGCCGATCGGCGCCAACCAGGCGATCAAGCATCGCTGCGCCGATATGGCCGTGCGCGCAGAGGGGGCGTTCTCGCAGGTCTGCTACGCAGCGACGGCGCTCGACGGCGGCGCCGAAGGATTCGCCGAGGAAGCGATCATCGCCAAGTACTACGCCGACGAAGCCGCTCGCTTGAACGGTGAGGCCAGCGTGCAGATCCACGGCGCCATCGGCTTCACCACCGAGACGCTGCCGCACCGCCACGTGTGGCGCGCGCACACGATGGCGCGAGCACTAGCCGTCCGCCCGGCACTGCTCGACGCCCTCGTCCCCCGCCCCTGATCCACTGCGTTTGAAGGCGGCGCCGCACCCAGTGCGGGTTCGCCTTCAAACGCAGTCGTCGACGAGGGTCAGATCTGGGGGTTGAAGACCGGCAGGCCGTTGTCGTAGTCGCCCAGCAGCCGATCACGCAACGACTCGATGCGGTCGATGGTCCAGTCCTGGTCGTCTGCGTCGACTTGGGTGACCGGGTGCCAGCCCTTCTGCAGTTGGATGCGTGAGCCGCTGACGGCGAACACCTGACCGGTGATGCCTGCGGCCAGGTCGGTGCACAGCCACACCACGAGCGGTGCGATCTGATCGGGACCGTACGGGTTGTGCTGACCCTCGGGGATCTCGGGCAGGTCCTTCAATACGGTGCCCAGCAGGCGTGTGGCTGCGGTCGGAGCGATCGCGTTCACCCGCACGCCGGCCGCTTCCAGCTCACGCGCCATGGTGATGGTCATCGCGGCGATGCCCATCTTCGCGGCGCCGTAGTTCGCCTGACCGAAGTTGCCGTACAAGCCGGACGACGACGACGTGTTGACGATCGCGGCGTTCACCTGCTCACCGGTCTGCTTGAACTTGTTGCGCCAATAGGCAGCAGCGAACCGTGACGGGGCGAAGCTGCCCTTCAGCACCACGTTGACCACGATGTCCCACTCGTCCTCGGTCATGTTGTGGCTCATGCGATCGCGCAGGATGCCAGCGTTGTTGATCAGGATGTCGAGTCCGCCGAACACGTCGACCGCCTGCTGCACCATCGCCTCCGAGGCGGCCCAGTCAGCCACGTTCGCGCCGTTGGCCACGGCGCGACCGCCCATCGCCTCGATCTCGGCGACCACCTGCTGTGCGGGCGACAGGTCGTTGCCGTCGCCACGTCCGTCACCACCGAGGTCGTTCACCACCACCGCTGCGCCCTCCCGAGCCAGCAGCAGCGCGTGTCCGCGGCCGATACCACGCCCAGCGCCTGTGACGATTGCAACCTTGCCGTCGAGCAGTCCCATATGTGTCTCCCTGTTTCATTCGAACGTTGTTTATGCGATGTCGCGCGGCTTCTTGCCGGACTGCAGTAGTGCCATGCGCGCCGCGTGAGCGTCGGAGGTCTTCTCCATGATCGACATTACGTCGGCTGACATCTGCAGATGCTGGCGCATACCCATCTGCTCCCACGCCCGAATCAGCAGCGCCTTGGTTCCCATCAGCGTGGACAGTGGGGCGCGAGCGATGTGAGCGGCCATTGCCTCCACCTCGGCCTCTAACTGGTCTCGTGGCACCACTTTGTTAATCAGTCCGTACTCACATGCTTCGTCGGCGGTCAGCGTGCGAGCGGTGTAGAGGTACTCGGCAGCGCGCTTACGGTTCATGAACGTCCAGGGCTCGACCATCGTTTCGCCACCGGGGAACCCGAGGCCCTGCACCAGTGGCATCTGGAAGTAGGCGTCGTCGCTGGCGATCGTGATGTCGGTGAGGTACGCCCAATAGGTGCCGCCACCGATGCAGTAGCCGTGCACCTGGGAGATCATTGGCTTGGGAAACTCGAAGAAGCGCAGTGTGGGCCACAGGAACAGGTCGCGGCTGCCAATCCAGTTCGAGCCGATGCCGTCCTGCGAAGCGACGAACTCGGGGTAGGTCTCTGGCCCGGCGAGTACGTGCCCAGCGCAAAATCCCTTGCCGTTGGCCCGCAGGATGACCACCTTGATGTCGTAGTCGTGTTGTGCGATGTCGAGCGCCGCGTCCAGTTGGTGCACCGTCTCGGACGACTGCCCGTTGGCCTTTTCCGGCCAGTTGAGCGTGATGCGCGCGATCGACCCTGTCGCCTCGTAGAGGATCTTGCCGAGGTCCTGTTGCTGGTCCACTTCGCTCCCCTACGGTTCTGTGCGCCACACTTGACGCCTGTGTCAGCTGACACACCATAGTTCGCCGCCCCATCACATACCCAGGAGACATCATGAGCCAGCCGGCACCGCCGCCGATCATCGAGGACCCGTTCACGCTGTACTTCTGGGAAGGCTCCGCGGCCCACCAGTTGCTCATCATGCGCTGCCAGTCGTGCGGCACCTGGATCCACCTTCCCAAGCCCGTGTGCCGGAACTGTCAGTCGATGGACGTCAAGCCCGAGCCGGTCAGCGGCAAGGGAACCGTGTACTCGTTCACCGAGACGTACAAGGCGTTCCACCCCTACTTCGTCGACAAGGTGCCGTACCTGATCGCCGTCATCGAACTCGCCGAGCAACCGCACCTGCACTTCCAGTCGAATCTCGTGGGCGTCACCGAAGCCGACGTGGAGTTCGGTATGCCGGTGCAAGTCGAGTGGGCCGAATTCGGCGACAAGACGATCCCGGTCTTCCGCCCCGTTACGCGGGAAGGGACGGTGGCGTGATGGCCATCACCACCAAGAACCGCCGCGTCGCGATTGTCGGCGTCGGCTACTCGAACGTCGGCCGCAACACGGGCCTCACCGAACGCCACCACGCAGCCCAGGCAGCCAACGCGGCACTGGCCGATGCGGGTCTCACCGCCAAGGACATCGATGGTGTCGGCAGTTGGGGCGGCGACGCCGTCGACTTCGGCTACATGATGGGCTTCCAAGACTTGCGCTGGGAACTCAACGTGGGCGTCTCCCCCGCGTTCATCGCCCCCGCGTACCACGCCGCCCAGGCAGTGGCTGCCGGTCACGCCGACTGTGTGATGGCGTTCCGCATCATGATGCAGCAACCCAGCAGCGCCAAGCTCGCTGCCGGCGGGGCGATGCTCGGCGCACCCAGCATGTCGGACACCGTTTTCCAGTACCCATACGGCAACTTCAGCCCCACCCAATGGGCCGGGCTGTTGATGAACCGCTACCTGCATGAGAGCGACAGCACGGAGGAGCACTTCGCCAAGTTCGCTGTCAGCCAGCGCAACTGGGCACTGCTGAACGACAATGCGCTGCAGCGCACACCGCTGACGGAGGAACAGTTCCTCAGCACGCCGTACATCACCAAGCCGCTGCGCATCCTCGACTGCGACTACCCCTGCGACTCGGGCTCGGCCGTGATCTTCACCACCGAGGAGCGCGCTCGCGATCTGCGTCAGCCAGCAGTGTTCGTCGACTCATCCTCGCTGTGCAGCATCCACGACATGAACTTCGAGGCACTGCCCGACATGGTGCGCACCGCGCCGGTGAAGGCCTCGAAGGAACTGTGGGCACGCACCGACCTCAAGCCCTCCGATGTCTCCACGGCGCACCTCTACGACGGCTTCAGTGTCATCACCTTCCAGTGGCTCGAGGCGCTCGGCTTGGTGCCGCAGGGACAGGCCGGTCCGTTCGTCGCCGAGGGCAACACCAGCCTCGGCGGTTCGCTGCCGGTCAACACTGACGGCGGTGCGATCAACGTCGGCCGCCGCCACGGCGCCAACTTCTGCATCGAAGCCGTCAAGCAGTTGCGTGGCGAGTGCGGCGAGCGTCAGGTGGCCGGCGCCGATGTGTCGGTGTGGGCCAACGCCGTCGGCCCCTTCGCCGGCGCAATGCTGCTCACCAAGTCCTGACCGCGCCGCTCTCGCTCAGCGTGTGAAGGCGTAACCGCACATCGTGCGGTTACGCCTTCAAACGCGGTGGGGTGGGGCGCGAGGGTCAGAGGTGGCGGCTTGAGCCACCCTCGACGGGGATCGATTGACCGGTGATGTGGCGCGCCTGCTGTGAGCACAGGAACGTCACCAACGCGGCCATCTCCTTCGGGTCGCCCTGGCGGCGGACGGGGATGCGGTTGTGGAACGACGCCGTGACTTCTTCGAACGTCGACCCCGTCTGCGCGGCCAGCCACGCCCAGTACGACAGGTTGCGCTCGGTGAGGATCGAGCCGGTGAGGATGTTGTTCACCGTGATGCCGTCGCCCGCCAGACGTGCAGCCATGATCCGGTACATGCCAGCCACCGCCGGTCGCACGACGTTGGGCAACACATGCGGCAGTTCCGTGGCCGGCTCGCGGGCGACACCCGAGCCGATGTTGCAGATGCGACCCCATCCCTGCGCCTGCATGTCGGGGATGACCTCGTGCGCCAACGCCCACGCCGACACGAACAGATGCTGGAACTCGCGTCGGTACTCGGGTGACGGCATGGAGGCGAAGTTGCCCGCACCCGGGCCGTCCCCTTCCTTCTTCGAGTCGATCACGTGGCCGATGACGTTGCTGACCGCGATGCTGACCGGGCCGAACGTCGCCCGCGTCGCGGCGACGACATCGGCCACGCCAGCCGGATCCGTCATGTCCGCGGCAATGGCCGCGACGCGCCCGGGCGCCACCTCGCGCAGTGCCTCCACCGCTTCGTCGAGCGGACCCTGCGACCGGGCGGCGATCATCACGCGCGCACCCTCACCCGCCAACATCGTCGCGATCGCGCGGCCAATGCCCTTACTGCCACCGGAGACGATGGCCACCTTGCCCTGCAGTTCGAGGTCCATCAGAACATCCCCGAGCCGACGCCGCCGGTGACGTCGACCGACGCCCCGGTGATGTACCCACACCACTGCGAGCAGAAGTAGGCCACGGCTGAGGCGACATCGTCGGCTGTGGCCGCGCCACCACGCAGCACCGAGTTGGCGACGACCCCCTCGGGGCCACCCTCGGAGGCGATCACCTTCTGCGCGGCGCGCATGGCCAGCGAGGTGACGGCGCCCACTTCATCGAGTTGCCCAGGTGCTTCGGCGTCGAGCGACCGCGAGCCGGCGGTGCCGACCCACACAAACCGGCCCCATCCACGCTGGCGCATCCCCGGCAGCGCACGCCCGAACACGTCGAGTGCAGCCACCACTTCGTCCCACGCCGCATGCCACTCGGCGGCCGACTCGATCGCCATCACCGCTGAACCGTGCCGCTGCGTCGCGTGGGCGACCACGATGTCGATCGCTCCGTCGTCCAACGAGGTGGCGATGCGCGCCCCTTCCGCGGCAAGCACGCTGCGGCACGCCGCGGCGATGTCGTCGTCTGGCCCGACGACGAGCGCCGTCCGGCCGTTCAGCCCCAGATCCATGTATCCCCCTGTGTGCGGCCCTCAGGCCTCCATTACCGCAGCAGACTCTGCCAGATACCCGCCTGCTCGAAGCGCACCACGCTCGGCCGCGAGCCGTTCCTGCATCGCCGTGGCTTTGGCCCGGTCTGGCATGAACTGCGCGAGCACCATGATCCCGATGAGGATCCAGAACGAAATCACGAACATCGAGTTGTAGGCGTGCATCGCCGTTCCTACTGCTCCCGCCGACGTGTCGGCGCGCGGCGGCATCAGTCCGAAGAACACCGATGCCATCACCGCCAACCCCATCGCCAATGTGATCTGCCGAGCCACCTGGCTGAGTGCTGTGGCCTGCCCCACCTGTGTGGCCTTCACTGCATTCATCGAGGTGACGTTCGGCGCCGTCATCCCGATACCCGAACCGAGGCCGCCGAGGAAGATCCAGATCGAGATCGTCCACAGCGAGGTGTCGACGGACAGGTGCGAGAGTTGCCAGTACGCCGCGGCAACAACGGCCATTCCGGCGGTGACCGGAACGCGAGCGCCAAGCTTGTCGGCCAGCTTGCCACCCAGCGGCAGGGTGATCGCCATCCCCACTGCGGACGGCATCATCAGCCAGCCGACGGTGCTCGCCGGAATATCGCGCAGCCCTTGGAGTTCGAGCGGGATGTACACGATGCGCGCATACTGCGCCAGCGTGGACAGCGACATCACCACCAGCGAGAGCGAGAACACAGGGTTGGTGAAGAGGCGGATCTCGGCGAGCGGCGATTCGATACTGAGCGCACGGATCACGAACAACGTCAGCAGCCCGCCACCGACGACGAGCAGCACGACAACGCTGCCAGAACTCCAGCCCCACGAACCACCTTGTTGCAGACCCACCAGCAACGCGACGAGCCCCATCGCCACCACGACGAAGCCGAGCAGATCGAACGTGCGGCGAGCAACGGGCGCCGACTCGCGGAGGAGTCGAGCAGTGACGGGAACGGCCATGAGCCCAATGGGCACGTTGATCAAGAACAACCAACGCCAACCGATCGATGACACCAATGTGCCACCCAGCACCGGGCCGATGGCAGGAGCCGCCATCAAAGCGATCGAGAAGTAGCCGATCGCACGGCCGCGCTCACTGGGTTCGAACAAGTCGTAGATGATCGCCATCGCGATGGGCACCACGATGCCGCCTCCGGCGCCCTGCAGCGCACGAGCTGCGATCAGCCATCCAAACCCCGGTGCGACGCTGCATGCCAGCGACCCGAGCGTGAACACAGCGAGCGCATAGATGTACACGCGCGCCCGACCGAAGCGATCACCCAACCACCCGCTGACGAGTTGCGCCACACCGAGGGCCACGATGTAGGAGGTAACAACCCACTCGATGTTCTTATCGGCGTGGAAATCGTCGGCCACCGATCTCAGCCCCAGGCTGACGATGGTGGTGTCGAGCACGACCATGAACGTGCCCAATAACACGATCCACATCGCCTTCCACTGGTAGGGCAAATTCGTGAACCGACCTCGACTGACCGTTGCCTCGGTTGCGGCTTTCACGAACGACCTCCCCGTAGTCATCCAATGATGACATCCGTCCGGACAGCATACATCCAGCCGCGCCAACGGGAGTGGACGGGAGGTGACACGAGTGTAAGATTCGGGACGACGCCAGAGGGCGCAACGAGTGGGGGCACCATGAGTATCGATCCGGACCAGATCCGCGCGTTCATGCATCAGCAGGGCGAGCAGTGGAACACGGGCGACCACGAGGGGTTTCTCGCCACCTATCGAGCGATCGCTCCGAACGGGTTCCGCATCGAGTTTCCCGTGGGTCAACCCCCCAAGGACGGGCCGACCGTGATGGACCAATTGTGGGCCGGGTACCAGGGCAAGATGTTCATGACCTACCCCGTCATCGCCTTCGGGGCGAACGGCGAGTTCGCGGTGATCGAGAAGGTGGATGCACCCGTCGACGGCGAGACGCACACCCACCACACGATCCACAGTTACGTGGTGCGCGACGGCGAAATGCTGATCCGTTACTTCACGGATGCGGCACCGGCCACCGCGGCGACGGACGCCACCCGCGACTTCCTCACCCGCCAGTACGACCACTGGAACGCGGGCGAGCGCGACGAGTTCTTCGCCGCCTACGACACGTTCACCGGCGACCGCTTCGACGTCGAGTTCCCTCCCGGCACACCCCCGAACCCCGGCACGCCGATGCTCGAGCAGTTGTGGCACGGCTATCAGGCCACCACGAAACTGCGCTACCGCCAGATCGTGGTCGCCGAGAGCAACGAAGCGGCGGTGTGGGTGGGCAATGAACGCGAGGTGGATGGCCAGCCACAGGTGAACAACAGCATCGAGTTCTATTCGGTGGGCGACGACGGATTGCACATCCGCTACTTCCACGAGGGCCACTGATGCCCGAGCCCACACACCATCTGCGCACCTGCCACCTGTGTGAGGCGATGTGCGGGATCGAGGTGCGAGTGGAGGAAGGGCAGATCACGCGCATCCGCGCCAATCAGGACGACGTCTGGAGCAAGGGCCACCTGTGCCCGAAGGGTGCAACACTCGGCCGCCTGCACCACGACCCCGACCGACTGCGCACCCCGCTGGTGCGCGACGCGAGCGGCGTGCTGCAACCGGCCAGCTGGGACGATGCCTTCGCCCGTGCCGAGGAGATCTTGCACGGCATCATCGCCCGCCACGGTCGCGGTTCGTTGGCACTCCGCACCGGCAACGCTGCCGGTCGCAGCGCCTCACTCAGCCGGTATCTCGCGGCGTTCTCCGGGCTGGCCAAGATCGCCCGCTACGGCAGCAGCACCGTCGACCAGCAGCCCAAGAACGTGAGCTGCAACCTGATGTACGGCAACGCGTGGAAGATCGCCGTCCCCGATATCGCGCGCACTGATTACTTCCTGGTGATGGGTGCCAACCCGGCTGAGTCGATGGGCAGCATTCTTGCGTTCCCCGATGTCCTCGGTGAGATCGAGCGCATCCGCGAGCGCGGCGGCCGCACTGTGGTGATCGATCCTGTCCGCACACGGACCGCGAAGATCGCCGACGAGTGGGTACCGATCGTGCCCGGCACGGACGCACTGTTCCTGCTGGCGGTGTGCAATGTGTTGTTCGCCGACGGCCTGGTACACCTCGGCCGCCTCGCCGACCACGTCAATGGTGTCGAAGCCGTGCGCGACGTGTGCGCCGAGTTCACGCCCGAATCAGTGGCAGCAGTCACCGGCGTGCCAGCAGCCACCACCCGCCGGATCGCACACGACATCGCTGCGGCCCGCGCCGCCGCGGTGTACGGCCGCATCGGTCTGTGCACACAGGAGTTCGGCACGCTCGCATCGTGGCTCACCGATGTAGTGGCGATCCTCACGGGCCACTTCGACGAGCCCGGCACGCTGATGTTCGCCAACCCGGTGGCGCCGTTCATGGACATCCTGCCGTCGCGGCCATTCACTGTCGGCACTACCCACACCCGTGTGCGTGGTGCGCCCGAGGTCATCGGCGAAGTGCCCGCGGCCTGCTTGGCAGAGGAGATCGACACCCCAGGTGAAGGGCAGATCAAGGGGTTGATCACGATGGGCTGCAACCCGGTGATCAGTGCGCCCGACTCGGGCCGGCTCGATGCCGCGCTGCCCCTGCTGGAGGGCATGATCAGCATCGACTTGTACGTCAACGCGACCACACGCCACGCCGACGTGATCTTCCCGGCGACGTCACCGTTCGAGCAGCCACACAGCGATATCTGGTCATGGATCTTCGCGCTGCGCAGCGGTATCAAACACCACGATCCGCTGTTCGAATCACCCACCGATTGGGTGCCCGAATGGCAAGTGCTGCTGCGCCTCGGTGCGCTCGTCAACGGAATGCGCAACGACGAGATCGACATCGCCGAACTCGATGATGCGTTCTTCGCCAACCTGTGCACGTACGCGGGCCTGGACCCGGAGCCGATCCTCGCGACCTCGCCGACACCCGGCCCGGAACGGATCATCGACTGGGCGATCCGCCTCGGCCCGTGGGGCGACCACTATGGAGAACGCCCCGACGGCCTCACGATGGACAAGGTGCGCGATGCTCCGCAGGGACTCGACTTCGGACCTGCGATTCCGCGGCTGCCCGAGATGCTGACCACCGCTTCGGGGAAGGTCGAGCTCGCGCCCGAGTTCATCCTCTCCGACCTGCCCCGCCTGCGCACGCTGCTCACCCGCGAGCAACCGCCGATCGTGCTCGTCAGCCGTCGCCATGCGCGCTCGCTGAACTCATGGATGCACAACCTGCTTCCACTGGTGAAGGGCAAGCCGCGCTGCACGCTGCACATCCACCCCACAGATGCTGCACGCTTGGGCCTCGTCGACGACGCGCTCGCCACTGTGGCCAACGACACTGGCTCGGTCGACGTGCACGTCGAGGTCACTGATGACATCCTTCCCGGTGTCGTCAGCCTGCCCCACGGCTGGAGCCAGGACCACGACGGTATGCAGATGGAGGTCTCGCGCCAATACGCCGGCGTGCTCAACAACTACCTCTCGCCGGGCGACCTGCTCGACGAGATCTCTGGCAACGCCGTGCTGAACGGCATCCCCGTCACCGTGTCCCCCACCGTGCTGGAAGGATCCACCCGATGAGCATGGTGGTCCACCTGCAAGCATTCAGCGGCACCGAACTCGACGCGCGTGCCGAGATCCAGGCGATGGGTTGGTACCCGTATGCCAGCGATGTCGCCGCCGAGCACAACGAGTCGCACTTCCACCCGTTCGACTCGATCGTGTTCATCGTCGACGGTGTGTTGCGATTCCACGATGTCGTCACCAGCGAGTTCCACGTATGTCCACCCGGTACCCGCATCGACGACATCGGCGAGAACGTGCACCGCGAAGACCACGAGGGCTACCGGGCGATCGTCGCCTTCGCTGAAGACCCTGCAGTGCTGTTCGCCTCAGCGACGAAACAGGAAACCAGCGAATGATCGAACACATCGTCGACATCACCACACCCGACGGCGTGATGCCCACGATTGTGTTCCACCCCGAGCACGACGGACCACACCCGGTGGTGCTGTACCTGATGGACGCGCCCAGCATCCGCCCGGCGTTGAAGGACATGGCCGCACGTCTGGCCAGCGCCGGCTACTACGTGATGCTGCCGTTCCTGTACTACCGAGGCAGCGAGTTCCGCGAGTTCGGGATGAGCGACGAGGACATGCACGCTCGTAAGGAACTGATGGGCACGATCACGCCCACGAACATCGTGCCCGACGCCGAGGCACTGCTGGCGTTCGCCGCCACCGACCCTGCGGCGCGTGGCGGCAAGGTGGGTGCCGTGGGCTTCTGCATGAGCGGTGGCCTGGTCGTGTCGTTGGCCAAGGCGCTGCCCGAACGTGTCGCCGCTGCCGCGTCGATCCACGGCGCATGGCTCGTGCGCGACACGCCGGATTCCCCGCACTGCGGAGTCGACGCCATCAAGGGCGAGTTGTACTTCGGGTGGTGCGACAACGATGTCACCGCACCACGCGAGCACGTCCCGATCATGCGCGATGCGCTCGAACACGCCGGTGTGCGGCACACGATCGACTGGTTCACCGATGCCGTGCACGGCTACGCGCCACCAGGCACCGAGCGCTACCACCGGGCCGCGTCAGAACTGCACTGGGAGCGCGTGCACTCCCTGCTGCGCAGGAACCTCTAGCGGCCGAACCGGGAAGGATCGGTTCCGGATTCCGGAACGGATCCTGCCCAGAAGCCGATGTGGGACGATTCCTTCCCAGAAGCCGACGAGCGCGGGGCTCAGCGGCCCTTCCACTCCGGCGCACGCTTCTGGCCGAAGGCGGTCGCGCCTTCACGGGCGTCCTCGCTCGCGAACACCGGGCCGACGGTCCTGCCGATGTGCTCGAGCGGATCCTCGCCGATCTCGTCCCACATCAGCCGCTTGGTGGCCTGCACCGCAAGCGGGCCGTTGGCGGTGATCAGCGCGGCGAGCGCCAGAGCAGTGCTCATCACGTCGGCGGCGGGCACGACGCGGTTGATCAGTCCCAGTTCGAGTGCGCGAGCGGCCGGGATCGGCTCGCCGGTGAGGCCCAACTCGAGGGCGATCTGCAGCGGGATGCGACGTGCCAGGCGGGTTCCGCCACCGGCGGCGACGAGGCCGCGCTTGACCTCGGGGATACCGAACTTGGCGTGATCGGCAGCGACGACCAAATCGCACTTCATCATCACTTCGAAACCACCGGCCAGCGCCATCCCGTTGACGGCGGCGATGACAGGCTTCACGCACTTGGTGAGCTTGCTGAGGCCCTCAGCAACGAGCGCCATGTTCTCGCCGGCGGCGAACGCCTTGAGGTCCATACCGGCGCAGAAGATCTTCTCACCAGCACCGGTGATGATCAGCGTGCGAACCTCGGGGTTCGAGTTGGCCTCGTCGATCGCGGCCACGATGCCGGCACCGACTTCGGGGTTCAGCGAGTTGCCCGCCTCGGGACGGTTGAGGGTGAGGATCATCACGCCATCGCGGATCTCTGTCAGGACACTCATGGGAAAACTCCGTGCGGTAAGGGGTGGGGAGAGGTATGAACGGAACTTACTTCGCGAGCGGGTCGCGGGGCAGACCCAGAAGGCGCTCGGCGATCAGGTTGCGCATGATCTCGGAGGTACCGCCAGCAATCGTGAGACAACGGCTGAACAGGTAGCCATGCTGGATCTTCCCAGCGCCGTCGGTGATACCGGCCAGCGGCGCCAGGCGCATACCGAGCTGCGATGCCTTCTGCGTGTGCTCGGCGGACAGCAGTTTGGTGATATTGCCCTCGGCACCGGGAGGCCCGCCGATGACCGAGCGCGACACGTGGCGCAAGTTCAGCGCTGCCATCGCATGCTCTTCTGCCGCGCACTGACCGACCTCGATGTGGGCCGCGGTGTCGCATTCCAGTGCTCCGGTCAGCAGCGGCAAGAGGTCGTCGACGACGACGTTGTCCAGGCGCCCCTTGTTACCGCCGATGGAGACGCGCTCATTGCCGAGCGTGGCGCGGGCCACGGCCCAACCCTGGTTGATCACGCCGACAACATCATCGTCCGGCACGAACACATCGTCGAAGAACACCTCGTTGAACAAGTTCTCGCCGGTCAGTTCGGTGAGTGGCCGCACTTCCACACCCTTGGCCTTCATATCGACCACGAATGCCGACACACCACCATGCTTGCCCAACGTGGAGTCGGTACGAACGGTGGCCAGACCATGTGTCGAGTGGTGAGCGCCGCTGGTCCACACCTTCTGGCCGTTCACCAGCCAGCCACCATCGACCCGCGTGGCCTTGGTGGCGATGGCCGCTGCATCCGAGCCAGCGTTGGGTTCGCTGAACAGTTGACACCAGTAGTACTCGCCGCGCAGCGAGGGCCCGATCCAGCGTTGGAGCTGCTCCGCTGTGCCGCACTGCACGATGGTGAGCAGCACCCACGAACCGATACCCAACTCGAGTTGTTCGAGATCGCCCAACTCTTCGTCGATCACGAGTTGTTCGACGACGCTGGCGCCACGGCCGAACGGCTTGGGCCAGTGCGGCAGCAGGTAGCCCGACTCGATACCAGCGGCCTGTCGTTCGGCCACCGGCAACGAGAAGTACCTGTCGTGGAATGTCTTGGCCTCGGCGCGGTACTGCTCGGCCTCGGGCGGCAGATCGAGACCCAGGTTCGGGTGCACGCCACTGGCGAGCAACGCTGTCACGTCGAGCGGTGCCTGACGATCGCCGCCGAAGAGCGCCGCGAGTACCGACGCACGCCGCAGGTGCAGGTGTGCGTCGTGTTCCCACGTGTAGCCGATGCCACCGAGGATCTGGATGTTCTTCTCCGCACAGCGGCGATACGCGGGCAGCGCCTGCGTGGCAGCGAAGGCCGCGGTGAGCACCGCCTGTGGGCCGGTGGCACCCGCACGCGCAGCGTCCCACGCGTTGGCTGCCCCGAGTTCGGCATCGACGAGCATGTTCGCCAGGTGGTGCTTCACCGCCTGAAACGAGCCGATCGTGCGACCGAACTGCTCGCGCACCTTGGCGTAGTCGGTGGCCGTCGCCACACATGCACTGGCGCCACCGACTGCCTCTGCTGCGGCCAGCAGACGGCCGATGGAGGTGGCCACCACGGCGCCACCGATGATGACTTCGCTGTCGGCGACGACGAGACCCTCGACATCGATACGCGCGACACGGCGGGTGGGATCGAGCTGCTCAGTTGGCACGCGCCGCACGGCAGCGGCATCGATGAGGACGAGGTCGTCACCCACCGGCAGCAGCAGCAGATCGGCCAACTCGCCGGAGAGCACAGCACCGGCCTCACCCGACAGTCGACCGTCAGCGCCCCGTGTCAGCGAGCCGGGCGCGGCGACCGCACCGATGACCGAGCCATCGGCCAAACCACGCAAGTGCAGTTCGCGCTGCGCCGTTGTGCCGACAGCAGCGATGACCGCTGAGGCGTGCGCAGTGGCGAGGAACGGACCGGGAGCTGCGACACGGCCGAGTTCCTCGATGACGATGATCAACTCGGGCAGGCCGTAGCCCGAACCGCCCAACTCCTCCGGCAGGTGCACACCGGCCCAGCCCAGTTCGCACAACGCGGCCCAGAACGGCGGCAGCGCATCAGCATCGGCACGCAGCAGTGCGCGCGAGGCTTCGGTGGCGCCACGGTCGGCGAGAAACGACTGCGCCACCTCGGCGAGCGCACGATGGTCTTCGGTCAGAGCGATGGACATGACGGGCCTTTGGGAGAGATGAGCAACAGGAAGATGAGATGCGACGAACGGGCGGTTCAGTCGCCGATGAAGTTCGCCGGGCGACCCTCGACGAAGGACATGACGCCCTCGACGCGGTCCTTGGTAGTGGAGATGAGCGCCGTGGCGTTGCGCTCATCCTCGAACGAGGTGGCCATGTCGGTGGACAGGGCACGCCGATACAGACGCTTGGTGAGGCCCAACGTGCGAGTGGGGCCAGCGGCCAGACGGGTGGCCAGTTCCATGGCCGTCGGCAGCACGTCGTCGGCCGCGACACAACGGTTGATCAACCCCCACTTGTCGAGATCAGCGCTCGTGAGCGTGTCGCTGAGCAGGGCGATCTCGTTGAGGCGGTGGAACGGGATGATCTTCGACAGGAAGTACGGGTCGCCTGCGTGCGGCACCATGCCACGACGGGTGAACACGTGTGTCCAGCGGGCGTCGGTGTTGGCGACCACGAGGTCGGCGAGCAGGGCCATCATCCAGCCCGCGCCGGCGACGTTGCCGTTGACCGCGCTGACGACCGGCTTCTCCACTTCCCACAGTGCCTTGAACCACGAGCGGTAATCCTCAGTGGCGTAGCGGTAGTCGAGCGTGTTCATCTTCGTCGCACCGGGCGGCACATCGGCGCCGGTGCAGTAGTTCTTCTCGGTGCCGGTGAGCACAATCGAGCGCACCGACGAGTCGACGTTGGCGTCGTTCAGGAACTGCGTGTACGCCCGAGCGGTCGCATTGTCGACCGCGTTGCGGCGATCGGGTCGGGCCAGACGCAGCACCACGACTCCGCCGTCATGGCGCTCGATCTCCAGTCCCTCACGGGTTTCGACTTCAAGTCCCATGGTGCTTCCCCTTCGCATCCGGCAACGTTCTGACGCTAGTGTCAGCAGGGCTTCCGGTCCAACACGGAGCGCCCCTCTCTGGCGGCGCGAGACAGCGCCCAACGATGAAAGCGAGCACGTCATGCCCGGACTTCTCGAAGGAAAGATCGCGATCGTCACCGGCGCCGGCCACGGCATCGGGCGCGGCCACGCGTTCGAATTGGCCAAGCACGGCGCCACCGTGATCGTCAACGACCTCGGCTCGAACGTGCAGGGCGAAGGCTCGGGCCGCGATGCCGACGTCGTGGTCGAGCTGATCAAGGCTCGCGGCGGTACGGCCTCGGCGAACTACGGCAACGTCGCCGACGAGGAGCAGGCCAACGCAATGGTGCAGCAGGCGCTCGATGAGTACGGCCGCCTCGACATCCTCGTCAACAACGCCGGCATCGTACGCGACAAGGCGATCTGGAACATGAGCGTCGCCGACTTCGACCTGGTGATGAACGTGCACGTGCGCGGCAGTTGGCTGCTCAGCCGCGCTGCGGCGAAGTTCTGGCGCGACGATGCCAAGGCCGCGGGTGGCACCACCTACGGCCGCATCATCAACACGACGTCCGGCGCCGGTCTGCACGGCAACTTCGGCCAGACCAACTACGCCACGGCCAAGGGTGCAATCGTGTCGCTGACGCTGACGCTCAATGTGGAACTCAACAAGCTCGGCGTCACCGCCAACTGCATCGGACCCGGCGGCATCACCCGACTGTCGGCAACGATGAGCGGCGCTGAAGTGCGTGAGCCCGACGAGATCCCCGACGAGGAGTTCGACCGCTTCGATCCGTCGCTGTGCAGCCCGGTGGTCGCCTGGTTGGCCAGCCCGCAGGCCAGTCATGTCAGCGGTCAGGTCATCCGCGCCATGAGTGAGAAGATCTTCTGGATGAAGGGCTGGACCGAAGAGGTCATCCTCAACAACGGTGGCACGCGGTGGGACGCGGAGAAGCTCGGCGATCTGTTCGCGACCGATGTGTTCCGCACCAAGGCCCCCGGCCTGCGTATGGGTGGCTGAGCGAACCCAGCCACCCACGACGCATCAGACCAGACGCGTCCCAGGTGTGAACGTCACGGGAAGGTGCCGCACTGCGTAGACACTGCCGCAGTCCTCGAACCGCTCGACTCCGTCCCACTGCACTTGGAAGTCCGCGAAGCGGGTGAAGATCGCAGTCATCATCGTTGAGAGCATCATGCGCGCGTGGTGTGAGCCGAGGCAGCGGTGCGGCCCGAGACCGAACGCCATGTGCCGGTTCTCCTCGCGAAAGATGTCGATCTTCTCGGGGTCGGGGAATGCCTTGGGATCGCGACTCGCCGCCCAGAACATCATCAGCACCTTCTCGCCTTCCTTCAGCTGTTCACCGAAGAACTCGGTGTCCGCGGTGACACGGCGGTACAGACCGCCGCCGGGTCCGGCGATGCGCAGGAACTCTTCGATGATCTTGGGCATCTGATCGACGTTGTCGATCAGTTGTTGACGCAGCGCGGGGTCCTTGTCGATCAGCAACAGGCTGTTGCCAGTGACGCCAGCCGTCGTGTCCATACCACCGAGCAGCACGAGCAATGCGAAGTTGCGCAGCTCGTCGTCGGTCAACAGCCGATCGTTCACGGGGGTGCGCATCATGTCGCTGAACAAGTCGTCGCCAAGATGGTCGCGTCGGTCGGAGATTTCCTTGTTGATGCTGCCATAGAGGTTCATCACGGCTTCCATCGAACCCTCGGGGTCAAGCACCCCGTCGTGAATCATCGCGTGCACCCAGTCGACCCACTCGCGCCAGCGCGACGAATCCCAACCGAGCATCTCGAGGGTGACGATGGCCGGCATAGCGGTGAACATTTCGTAGCTCAGCTCGGCTTCGCCACGCTCGATGAACGAGTTCACCAACTCGTCACAGATCTGCTGAATGCGGGCCTGCATACCTCGGGCATGGCCGGGGTTGAACCAGTTCAGCACCACCTTGCGGAAGTCCTGCTGGATCTGCCCGTCGTAGTCGATCGGGATCAGCGGGTCGATGTAGTTCGTGCTGGGAACACCCTTGGGGCATTCCGCACTGTGACCAGAGCTGAAGGTCTGCCAGTCCTGCACCGCCGCGTACAACGCCTCGTAGCCCCAGATCGCCCAAAAGCCACCGTGGTGCTCGGACCAGCCCATCGGGCAGCCGTGTTCGTTGTACATGAGGCTCTTGAAGACTTCAGTGTTGTTGTCACGCAATACCGGCGAGTGGTGGTCGAAATCAATAACGTGCTTCGCGTTCGTGGCCATGGTGCCGCTCACTCCTCGATGATGATTGCCCGCTCGGGGCAGTTCTTGGCGGCGGTCTGGAAGACGTCGAGCGCGACCTGACCAACGGCACCGTCGATGACGATGGAGCGATCTTCCAGATCGATGAACTCGAACGCCTCTGGCGCATGTGTGAGGCACAGCGCGTGCCCGCGACAACGACCGGGATCAACCCATACCTTCATCTCTTCCCCCAGAAGAACGGCCGGCTATCACCGGGCGGTGTTGTGACCGTAGTCTCAACTTGACAATACCGTCAAGCACATTCCCTGGCTGCACCTGCACGAGGCTCACGCACGCCCACTGCGCGCTGAACAGTTGTATAGTCGGCCGTCGTGGGGATGGTGGAGCACGACAGGGGTGCGACGCGACTGCGCGGGGCAACATTGATCCTCGTTGGCGTCCGCGGGTATGACGGCACCAGCGTGCGCGCGATTGCCGAACGCGCCGGTGTGACCGCTGGGCTTGTAGTGCACCACTACGGCTCGAAACAAGGTCTCCGCGCACCATTCGATCAGTACGTCCTCGAGATCGTGCGCACCGCAGGGGAGCGAACTCGCCGAAGTGAATGCCGGAACTGACCACCCCGCTCTGCGTCAGCGCGGCTTCCAGGTGCTGTTGTCGATGATCCTCGGGCTGATCCGTGTGCTGTTGCCGCGCCACATTGAACGCAACCTCGGCATGTCCTTGCGTTCGGACGATGGTCTGCACGGCTGGACCGCGGCAGAGTACGAGTTCCCCACTCACGGTTCGCTGAGCGCGGCCCCCGAGCCACCCACGAAGGAACGAGTGCGATGAGCTTGGCGACTCCCTTCCAACTTGAGATCGACGACGACTCGATCGACGACCTGCACCGCCGACTCGCGGCCACGCGCTGGCCGGACGAGTTGCCCGACGTCGGCTGGGACTACGGCATGCCGCGTCGAGTCCTACGCGATCTGTGTTTAGCGTGGGCCGACCACGACCTCGACGCGTTCGTCGATCGTTGCAACCGCTGGCCACAGGTGCGCGGCACGTTCCAGGTGGGCGTTGGTGGTGTCCAGGTGCACGCGATCCACGCTCGCTCGCCGCATCCGCAGGCCCCCCGCTCGTGCTGGTGCACGGCTGGCCGGGGTCGGTGGTCGAGTTCTTCGACGTGATCGAACCGCTGACCAACCCGCCCGACCCAGCGGACGCGTTTCACGTGATCGTGCCGTCGCTGCCGGGGTACGGGTTCTCGGGCGTGACCACGAGAGCCGGTGTGGACGTCGACGTCATCGCCGACGCGCTGGACGCACTGGTCACCGACCTGGGCTACGAGCAGTACCTCGTGTTCGGAGGCGACTGGGGTTCGATCATCGGCATCACGCTCGCCGAACGGCACCCCCAGCACGTCCGCGCGTTCCACCAGACGATGGTGCGAGTGCCGGTGCCGGCGAAGGAGGTCCGCGAGGCGATCATGACCGACGCGGACCGCGTCAATCTGGAGCGAGCCCGCCGGAACACCGCCACTGGCGTGGGCTATCAGGCGATCCAATCGACGCGTCCGCAGTCGCTGACCTACGGACTGCTGGACTCGCCCGCTGGCCTGGCGGCGTGGATCGGCGAGAAGTTCCACGAATGGACGGACCACAGCGGCCCCCTGGCCGATGCGCCGTTCGGCGCGGTGCCGCTCGAACGGCTGCTCGACAACCTCAGCGTGTACTGGTTCACCGGCACGATCGGTTCTTCCATGCGCTTGTATTACGAGGAGATCGGCGGCAGCGGCCGGGCACAGCCCCGCTCCACGAACGTGCCGTACGGCCACACCCAGTATCCGGCCGAGATCTTCGCCACGCCGCGGGGTTTCCTCGAACTGGCGCTGAACCTCGAGTACTACGCAGTGCAGCCGCGCGGCGGACACTTCCCTTCGCTCGAGGTGCCAGAGCTGTTCGTTCCCGACATCCGCGCCCGCTTCCGCGCCTATCTCTGAAGGACCCCTGCATACACGTCGCCAGCGACGATCCCGTCTTCTGGTACCAATCCCCGAAGGAGGCCAGGTCGGGTGGCCACATCGTGTGCGAGTACTTCAGCCGTCTGAATCCACCCGCCCGACCATCTGGGTCGGGGGACGGAACGCCGCGTCACAGCGCGACGGAGTAGCCGCCGTTCAACGGATACGTCTGCGCCGTAACCCATTCGCCACCATCGCTGACGAGGTACAGCGCCAACGCGGCCACATCGGCGGGGAGGCCGGGTCGCCGCACCAGGTAACGCTGCAGCACCACCTTCGCGTCGGCTTCGCTGATGTTCGCCCAGCGCTCCTCGCTGAGCGGCGTGCGCATCGTGCCCAACGAGATGTTGTTGGCCGTGATGTTGTAGCGACCGACCTCGTGGGCCACCGCACGGGTGAACGCCGCGGCGCCGCCTTTGGCCGCTGCGTACGACGCCATGCTGGGCTCACCGACGCGACCTGCATCGGAGATGATCGTGACCACCCGCCCCCACTTCCCCTGGATCATCCCGGGGAGCGCCGCATGCACGCAGTTCATCACCCCGTAGAGGTTGACGTTGATGAACTTGTTCCATTCGGACGGCGAGGTCGTGTGGAACGGTGCCATCGCTGTCCAGCCGTCACCGCCGGCATTGCCGGCGTTGTTCACCAGGATGTCCAACGGCCCGATCGCGGTGATCGATTCCGTGACCGCCTCCAGGTTGGTGACGTCGAACGCCGCTGCCTGCGCGGCGAAGCCCTGTGACCGCAGCGCCGCGGCACCGGCTTCGGCACGCTCCGGCACCAGATCGTTGACGAACACCTCGGCCCCGGCCTCGGCGAGGGTGGCGGCGATTGCCGCACCCACACCTTGGCCGGAACCGGTGATGAGTGCTCGACGACCAGAGAGGTCGATCGAGACCGACATCAGCCCGCCGGGTAGGCGAGGATCTTGGTCTCGAGATACTGCTCGAAACCCTCGATGCCGTTCTGACGGCCGATACCGCTGTCCTTGTAGCCGCCGTACGGCATGTCGGCGCCGTACCACACGCCGCCGTTGACGCCGATGGAACCCGTGCGGATCTTGGCGGCGACGTTCATCGCCCGCTCGTGACTACCGAACACCGAACCCGACAGACCGTAGTTGCTGTCGTTGGCAATGCGGATCGCGTGATCGTCGTCGTCGTACGGCATCACCGTCAGCACGGGCCCGAAGATCTCCTCACGGGCGATCGTCATCGAGTTGTCGACGTCGATGAACAACGTCGGCTCGACGAACCAACCCTTGGGCAGGTGTGCCGGCTTGCCGCCACCCATCACCAACGTGGCACCCTCGTCGACACCCTTCTGGATGTAGCCGAGGACACGGTCGCGCTGCTTCTGGCTGACGAGCGGTCCCATCATGTTCGCCGGATCCTGCGGATCACCGTAGGGCACGAAGCTCATCCCCATCTTGATCAGTTCGACGCCCTCTTCGTACCGTGAGCGCGGCAGGAGCATGCGGGTCTGCATTGCGCAGCCCTGGCCAGCGTGCATGCACACGGCGGCTCCCATCGGCACGACGGCCTGCAGGTCGGCGTCGTCGAGCACGATCATCGCGCTCTTGCCACCGAGCTCCAGGAACACACGCTTGAGCGTGGCGGCGCCCTTCTCCATGATCCGCTTACCGGTGACAGTGCTGCCGGTGAACGAGATCAAGTCGACCAGCGGCGACAGCGTCAGCTCTTCGCCGACGAGGTGGTCGCTGGACGTGACCACGTTGAACACACCGGCCGGAATGTCGGTCTTCTCGGCCACCAGGCGGCCCAGACGCGTCGCGTTCCACGGCGTGTCGGGAGCCGGCTTGAGCACCGTGGTGTTGCCCGTGGCGAGGATCTGGGCGATCTTGTTGATCGTCACCTCGAACGGATAGTTCCACGGCACGATCGCGCCGACGACGCCCATCGCTTCCTTGCGGATCTCACGGTGGCTCTTCATGCCGAACATTTCGGCGACCCCCATGTCCTTGATCCACGGGAATGAGGCGATCTGCTCCGCCGGCCACCTGAGGCCGTCGGCCAGCGGACCGTCCAGTTGCGCGAGGTGCGTGACCATCCGCGGCGAGCCGACCTCGGCGATCAGCTCTTCGCGGATCTCCTCGGTCTCGGCGACAAGTGCATCCTGCAACTGCAGCAGACACTTGGCACGGAACGCGTGGTTCGTGCTCCAGTCGGTCTCGTCGAACGCGCGGCGGGCGGCCTTGATCGCCCGCTGCATGTCGGCGGCCGATGCATCGGCGACGCCGCCGAGCACTTCCTCGTTGGCCGGGTTGATGTTGTCGAACTCCTTGCCGCTTTCAGCGGCGACCAACTGGCCGTCGATGAGCAGACGCTTCTCGGGAGTGAACTTCAGATCAGTCATGTGAATCTCCGTGTCGATCGGTGCAAGTTGTGAAGGGTCGGCTCAGATGCCGGTGGGCGACTTGATGAACGAACCTGCGTCGACGCGCAGGTTCACGCCGGTGACGTAGCGGGCCTCATCGGAGGCCAACCAGAGGACGGCGTTGCTGATGTCGACGGGCTCGATGTACGGGATCGGCATCGCCTGGAAGTGGTTGAACGCGGGCATCACGTCCTCACGGGTGGGGTTCTCGATGTCGGGGCGGAACAGCTTGTACAGGTCTTCGTTGTGCAGCAGGTTGGTGTTGCAGTTCGTCGGGTGGATGGCGTTGACGCGGATCATCTTCTCGGCCACCTGCAGCGCCAGCACCTCGGTGTACTTGACGATGAACGCCTTGGCCAGGCCGTAGCCCGAGCCGCCAGCTCCGAGGACCGGGTTGTTGACCGAACCCTCGATCAGGCCAGCGGTGCTGCCGGTGAGGATGATCGAGGCGCCCGCGGTGAGGTGCTCCAGGGTGACGCCGACCGTGTTCAGCACGCCACCGAAGTCGACGTCCATCGCGTCGACGAACGACTGGGTATCACGGGACTTGATCGGCAGGATGCCGGCGTTGGCGCAGACGATGTCGATCTTGCCGAACTTGGCCAAGCCGGCGTCGACGGCGGCCTTCAACTGGCTGCGCTCGCGCACATCGGCCTTCATCGCGAGGATCTCGCCACCGACGGCCTGCACCTGGGCAACCGTGTCGGCGAAGTCGGCATCCGAGCCCTGGTCGTAGTTCACCGTCGCGATGTCCGCACACAGGTCGGTGGCGATGATCTTCGCGCCCTCCTGAGCCAGGCGGATGCAGTGACTCTTCCCCTGCCCGCGCGCTGCGCCCGTGATGAACGCGACTTTGCCTTCTAGCCGACCAGCCATGGTGATACTCCTCGTAGTGTTCGTTGCGAAACGGATTGTCTCAGACCATTGCCCTGAGGGGAATGCCGACGCCAACCGTCCAGCGACATTCGCTACACCACTCTCCCCAGAGCCTTGTCTTAGTGCGACACATTAGTCAGAAGCGACGGCTGTCCGAAAGCCGGGCTGAACGGTTGTGCAGCCGTCAGCCGAGCGCGTCAAGGTGCCGGGTCGTGATGTCGGTGACCCAGGTGACGAACTTCGCCGCCACGGCCGGTTCGGAGGCGCCACTCCTCACCAGCAGGTCGGCAAGACGGCTGTTGATGATCGAGAGCACCAGGCCGCCGAGGACCGAGTAGTACTCGATATTGCGCAGTTCACGCCCACTGAACTCCTCGTACTTGACGAAGAAGTCCCGTCGCCCAGCGATACCGGGCAGGCGGGTGGCGCCACGCGACTCACACAGGAACTCGTCGAACAACACCCACCAGGCGACATCGATTTCGGGCGGGCCGAGTGTGGCACCCTCCCAGTCGAACATCGCCGCCACCGACAGGTCGTCGGCGAACATGATGTTGCCCATGCGGGCGTCGCCCCACACGATGGTGGCGCTGTCGTCCTTGGGCATCTCGCTGAGCGCGTACTCCATCGCCCGGTCGATCACCTCCGGTGCATGCACCCGCACCGGAGCACACCACTCGTACCACCCATGGATGTGGCGCACGTAGCGTTCGAGCGCTGTGGCGCCGTCGCCGGGGGTGTCGAGGAACTGGAACGGGGCAAGGTCGGTGATGCCGTGCAGACGCACCAGTTCGCGCAGGCCGTTCTCGTGCACCGTGCGCTGTTGCTCCTCGGGCAGCTCCGCTACCCAACCCCGCTTGTGGAACGTGGGCACATCGGGTGGCACACGGCCGTGCGTGCGCTCCATCAGATAGAACGGCGCGCCGAACACGGCAGGGTCGGCATCGGTGAGCCACACATTCGGCACTGGCACATGGCCGGCCAATGACGACACCACCTGCGCCTGGCGGATGGCATCGGGGGTGACGAACAGCTGATGCCCGGTGGGCTGGATACGCAGCACGAACTCTTTGTCGTGGGTGCCCTCGCCATCGGTCCAGGCGGCGCGACCGAGGATCGTCTCGTTGGAAAATCCGGCCTTCGGCACGGCCAGTTCGCTGATCGCGACGTGCTCGACGCCGAGCCGCGACGACAGGTACCTGTCCAGCGTGGCCGCAGTTTCATCGGGATCTCTGGAGGTGACTGCTGATGACACGTGTGTCAGAGTAGACCCATGGCCGCCACCGCTCGCACCCCAGGTACGCCCAACCCGCTCGATCGTCTTGGCGCCTACGTGCTGCCGGGTCGCGTCGCCGATCCTCGAGCCGCCGTCGGTCAGGCCACCACCGCCGAACACCTCGGCCTCGGCACCATCTGGATCAGCGAGCGGTACGGCACCAAAGACCTCGGCGTCCTCGGCGGCGCGATCGCCCAGGCCACCTCGCACGCCAAGATCGCGTCGGGTATCTCGCACTTCGCCTTCCGCCACCCGCTCGCGCTGGCGAGTATGGCGATGACGATGCAGTCGCTCAGTGGCGAGCGGTTCATGTTCGGCGTCGGCCGCTCGACCGCACCGATGTGGAAAGCCGTCGGCCTGCCGGCAATGACCAACCAAGTGCTCGTCGACTTCGCCGAGATGTTCCGCACACTCTGCAAGGGCGGCAAGGTGCGCTACGACGGCCCGGCCGGCAAGTTCCCGTCGCTACGCCTCGGCGATCTGCCCGACGTCGCTCCGCCGCCGATCCTGCTGGCCGGTATCGGGCCCAAGACGCTTGACCTCGCGGGTACGCACTTCGACGGAACGATCCTGCATCCGATGCTCACCACCGAGGCCGTCAGCCGAGCGGCGACTCGGGTGCGCGCCGCTGCCGAGGCGGCCGGTCGCGATCCCGAGTCGGTGAAGGTCTACGCCACCGTGGTCACCGCGCCCGACCTCACCGCTGCGCAGGAAGCCGCAGTTGTCGGCGGCCGCGCCGTCACCTACTACCAGATCCCCGAGTTCGGCGAGTTGCTCGCCGGCGTCAACGGGTTCGACCCGGCGGAACTGACCAAGCTGCGCGCCCACCCGATGCTCGAGGGTCTGCGCGGCGCGGCCGACACGGCATTCACCAAAGACCAGCTGGCCGAGGTTGCGGCGTCACTCCCCCGTCACTGGTTGGAGGACGGCACCGCCACCGGTTCAGCGGCCACGTGCGCCCGCCGCCTGCAGGAATACCTGGACGCGGGGGCGGACGAGCTCGTCATTCATGGCGCGGTGCCCGATCTGCTCGGGCCCACGCTGCAGCACTTCGTCGACCGCTGAGCGCGGGCCGAACGGGTCAGAGCACCTCGAGCACGAGGGCCGAGCCCATCCCGCCACCAGCGCACATCGAGACGACACCGGTGGTGAGGCCGCGACGGCGCAGGTCGTGCATCATGCTGACGACCATGCGGGCGCCGGTGGCCGCGATCGGGTGACCGAGACCGCAGCCACTGCCGTACGGGTTCACGATCTCGGGGTTGAGGCCGAGAATGCGGGTGGTGGCGACCGCCATCGAACAGAACGCCTCGTTGATCTCGAACAGATCGACATCGCTGATCTGCATCCCGCCACGGGCGAGTGCCTTCGGGATCGCCTTCGTCGGGGCAAGACCGGTCTGCTCGGGGTCGATACCCACCGAGGCCCACGACACGATGCGCGCCAATGGGGTGAGGCCCTCACGCTTGGCAACCTCATCGCTCATGATCATCACTGCTGCCGCCGCGTCGTTGATCCCCGATGAGTTACCGGCGGTGACCGTGGCGTTCTCGATCTCGGGGTGGATGACCCGCAGTGCGCTCAGGCTCTCGGCAGTGGTGTCGGGGCGCGGGTGCTCGTCGCGGGCGAACAGGCGCGTGCCGCCAGCGCCGTCGGACACCTCAACGGGAACGATCTCGGCGTCGAAGTGGCCGTTGCTCACTTGCGCGTAGGCCTTCTGATGCGAACCTGCGGCCCACGCATCCGCGTCCTGACGGGTGATACCAGCGATGCGAGCAGTGTTCTCACCGACGGTGACGCTCATGTCGAACGCCGGAGCTTCCGGGCGGTCGGGGTGGCTGGACGGCATCCACGGCTGGTAGTTGCCCGCCGACCCAGGTATCGACTTCAACAGTTGCGGCGAACTGCTGAGGCTCTCGGTGCCACCGGCGACAACGATCTGATCCATCCCTGCACGGATGCTGGCGGCGCCGATCTGCACCGCGCTGAGGCCGGCCGCGCAGTGGCGGTTGTTGGCCAGACCGGGCACGTTCAACAGACCCAGCATGGTGGCGACGTAGCGAGCAATCACGCCACCTCCCTGCAGCGACTCGGCGAGCACGATGTCGTCGATCAGCGCGGGGTCGATCCCCGAGCGGTCGATGACACCCTTGATCGCTATCTGGGCCAGCGTCTGCGCGTCGACGTCGACGAGCGAACCCTTGCGGGCACGACCAATGGGTGTACGGGCGGCGGAGACGATCACGGCTTCAGGCATGGCGCCAAGCTTGACACATGTGTCATCTCCCGCCGCAGCGGAGCTGACGCCCGGACCCCGCCCTCAGGCGGCCATCGCCCTCGGTGGCCCGTGGATGCTCACTTCCCCGCCTGGTCGGTGCACTTCGAGGGTGCGGTCGGGGTGGAGTGTGAGTTGCCAGCCGCCTTCGTGGACCAGGTGGTGGTGGCGGGTGCACAGTGGCACAAGGTTGTCGATGTTGGTGGGGCCCCCGTGGGTGGACCAGTGCACGTGGT